>QWCE01002283.1_pt1 | contig 32800 bp, 29 predicted proteins | sample 1972531 | NCBI WGS metagenome assembly QWCE01 (sample SAMN09866716, study PRJNA288562) | Human gut metagenome isolate term4_stool, whole genome shotgun sequencing... | reverse complement strand
CGGAGAGAGGGGGATTCGAACCCCCGATACATTTTCATGTATACTCGCTTTCCAGGCGGGCTCCTTCAGCCTCTCGGACATCTCTCCATAGCCTAGAAACATATTTTACAGTAGATTATATATAATGTCAAGAATAAGGTGATAAATTGAAAACTAAGGACATAGTACTAAGAGAATTAGAAAAAAATAGGGCTTCCTATATTTCTGGTCAAGAGTTGGCAGAAAAATTAAATATTTCAAGGACTGCCATTTGGAAAGCAATTAATAATTTAAAGGAAGCTGGATTTCAAATTGAATCTCAAACAAAGTTGGGATATAAGTTAATCGAAAGTGATGACAAACTTTCTGATGAAGGCATAAGAAAAGGATTAAGAGAAGAATTAAAAGATATTGACATAATTGTTTTTGATGAAATTGATTCAACAAATACAGAAGCAAAAAGAAGACTCTATTCCAGCGATGTTAGTGACTTTACTGTAATTGTGTCTGATATGCAAAAGGGTGGACGAGGAAGAACTGGAAAGTCCTTTGAATCTCCAAAGGGAAGCGGAGTTTATTTTAGTATAATTCTTCATCCAAAGGACTTTTTTGATTTTTCATATTTTGATTTAATTACAGTAAAAGCAGCTGTTTCTGTGGCAGAAGGTATAAAAGAAGCTACAGGAAAACAAGCTGAAATAAAATGGGTAAATGATTTATTCATGGATGGCAAAAAAGTTTGTGGAATTTTATCAGAACTTGATGCAGACTTTGAATCTAGAAGCGTTAAATCAGTAATAGTTGGAATTGGAATAAATGTAAATGAGCCGAAAGATGACAGTTTCAAAGATTTAAAGAATATAGCAGGTTATATTGGAACAGATGTGATAAGAAATGAAATTTTATCGAACATCTTAAATGCTTTTTATGAAAATAATTTTAAGAAGACAGATGAAGAAATCATAGACTATTACAAGACTCATTCCTTGGTTATAGGAAAAGATTTGACCTTTGAATTAAATGGAAAAAAATATTCTGCCAAGGGCTATGACATAAACGAAAAGGGCAATTTAATTGTGGATACAGGAGATGAAAAAATCACTCTTTCCAGTGGAGAAGTTTCAATAAAGGGAAACTTTTATAAGTAGGCACTAACTTTTAAATGACAAAAAAGTATAGTATAATGAGAAGAAGTTAGGAGAAGAGATGAAGACCCCTTTAAAAAGTGAAATCGATAAAGTAGAAAATAAAATATCTTTTGGGATGCCGGGTCACAAGGGAAAAGATTTTTTTGATTTAAGTATAAAAAGAGATTTGACAGAAATTTGCGATACGGACAATTTATTAAATCCCAAAGGAGTAATAGATGAACTTCACAAGGAGATAAAAAATCTTTTTGGATCAAAGGAGTCTTTTATAGTTACAAATGGTTCGACAGGGGCTCTTCACATTGCCATGAGTATGGCAACTAGACCTGGTGATAAGGTTTTAATACAGAGAAATACTCATAAATCCATTTACAACGGTCTAGTATTAAATGATCTAAATCCAATTTATTTAAATACAATTTATGATAAAAATCGTGGGATGTATTTTGGAATTGATGAAGGTGAACTGAAAGAAAAAATAGAGAAAAATAATATTACTGCTTGCGTCTTGGTTTCGCCAAATTATTTTGGTGGGATTTTAAAACTAAGGGAAATAATTGAGATTTTACATGAAAAGGACATAGCAGTTATAGTTGATGAAGCCCATGGTGCCCACTTGTATTTTTCTGACTTAAAAAAATATTCTGCAATAGAATGTGGAGCAGATCTTGTTATTAATTCTACACACAAGATGATTCCATCTTTGACTCAGTCAGCTTTAATTCATAGGGGAACAGATAGATTTTCTCACGAAGAACTTTTAAAGTATATAAATATTTATAACACAACTTCTCCATCCTATCTTTTTATGCTTTCCATTGAATCTGGATTAAAATATATGGACGAAAAGGGAAGGCAAGAACTAAAAAAAAGAAGCATTGAGATAGAAAAACTTAAAAAAGCTATAAATTATGATTTGGATTTAACCCATGATTCTATTGCTTGTAACGACCCAATGAAATTTTTATTTAGAATTGGAAATATGACTGGCAAAGAAGTGGTGGAAGACTTCCTCATGAATAAAGACATAAGACTAGAAATGGGCGACTTATATTACGCTCTTGGGATAATATCTCCAATTAATGAAAGTTTTGAAATTGAAAAATTAGAAGATGCAATTTTATCCTACAAAAATAAAAATTATAAGAAGATTTTTCCCCAAGAAATAACTATTCCAGAGAAAAAAATGCTTCCAAGAGAAGCTTTTTTAAGTGATGGTGAAAGAATTTCTTATAAAGATGCATCAGATAGAATATCAAAAGAAATAATTGCAGCCTATCCACCAGGTGTTCCTTTGGTGAGTTTTGGTGAAGTAATAAGTGACGAGATAATAAAAAAAATAGATGAGTTTACACATAAAGGAATAGAAGTTATTGGACTTTTAGAAGGTAAAATTGAGGTAGTTAAATGAGTGCTTTTATAACATTTGAAGGTCCAGATGGTTCTGGAAAATCAACAATTTGCAACTTAGTTTATGATGAACTTTTAAAAAATAATATAAAGACAATTAAGACGAGAGAACCTGGTGGAACTAGAATTTCAGAAAAGATCAGAGATTTAATCCTAGATAAGGACTTAAAGGAAATGGATATGAGAACTGAAGCACTTCTTTATTCTGCATCTAGGGCACAACATACTTATGAAAAAATCCTTCCAAGTCTTGATGAAGGCGTGACAGTTTTATGTGAAAGATATGTATTATCTTCACTAGCATATCAAGGTCATGCAAGAGGACAAAAACTTGAGGACATAAAAGCAATAAATGATTTTGCAACTGGAGGCATTAAGCCAGATATAGTTTTTATTTTTAGAACTGAGGACTCAACTCTCATTAGAAAAGACAAGGATTCTTATGACAGGCTTGAATGTGAAGATGACGATTTTCACAAGAAGGTAAGAGATTATTACAATAATTTGGAAAAAGAAGAAAATTTTTATTTTATAGATGTAAATAAGAGCATCGATGAAGTTTTTAATGACTGTATAAATGTTCTTAAAGAAAGGAAGATTTTGTGAAACTTGTAATCGCAATAGTCCAAGATGAGGACAGCGAAGTTTTAATAAAAACCTTAAATGAAAATAATTTTAAGGTCACTACAATAAGTTCTACTGGTGGATTTCTAAAATCAGGGAATGTGACAATCCTTTCAGGTATTGAAAATGATGAACTTGACAAGTTTATGGAAATTTTAGAAGAAAATTCGAAGACAAGAGAAGTTAAAAGAACTATTCAACCTGTAAATATTCCAGGTCAAGCTATGATACCTGTTCCAATAACAGTAAAAGTTGGGGGAGCCACAATTTTTGTAACTGATGTATTTGATTTTAAAAGGTTTTAGGTGATAATATGAATACGAAAATGATGATTGCAATAGTGCAAGAAAAGTATACAGATGCACTAATTGATAGATTTTTAGATGAAGATATATATGTAACTAGACTTTCTTCTACTGGTGGATTTTTTAAATCAGGAAACACCACTCTTCTATTGGGTTGTAAGGAAGAAGAGCTTGATAGGATTTATGAAATCTTTAAAGAAGAAACTGAACCAGAAGATATACATTTAGATGAAGGAGACTTCAAAGTTTCTGGGGCTACAATTTTCGTAGTTGATTTAGAAGAATCAAAGAGAATCTAATGTTTTTAGAAAATACGTCCGTAATAAATAGCCTTGAGGAGGACCTCAAAAACAAGTCATACAGTCATGCCTATCTTTTTTCTGGAAGCAAGGGTATAGGTAAATTTTCTCATGCCAAAAATTTTGCAAGGGCAATTCTAAGTGATGATGCTGAGTCTGTGAGATTTTTTAGTGGAATAGATGAATATGAAGATGCAGACCTCTTTGTGGTGAAAAAAAAGGACACTATAAAAAAACAAGATATAGAAGAAATAATCGAAAATTCTTTTTCAAAACCATTTGCTGCTAGCCACAAAATTGTTATTATAGACGATTTTGATAAGGTTACTCCCGAAGGACAAAATGCACTCTTAAAAACCTTGGAAGAACCCATGGATTATTTGATCTTGATTTTAATATCAAGCAATATGAGAAACATTCTTCCAACTATTATTTCAAGGTGCAGAATTTTAAAATTTGCTGATTTAACTCAAGATAGAATTGAGGAATTTTTGTTGTCAAAAAAAGTTTCAGAGAGAAATGCTAGGCTTTTTTCCAGACTTTCAAATGGAGATGTAAGTTTAGCTCTTAGATACTCGGAAGATCCAGAACTCTTGTCAAAAAGAGAAGATGTAATAAATATGACTGACAGGATTATAAGAAATACTGGATTTATATTTGATGAAATGAAATTTTTTAAGGACAATAAAGATGATTTCAAAGAAATTTTAAACCTTATGATAATTTGGTATCTTGATCTAGTGTATTTAAAAAGTGCTAGAGAAGATTTTATTGTAAATATAGATAAAATTGACCTTTTGAAGTTACAAGATGTTTCTATTGATAGAGCAGTAGATTCCTATGATGCAATTATAAATGCTTTGGGACGCAAAGAAAAAAATGTAAATTTCGATTTAAATATAGAGAAATTGTTAATGGATTTAGGGGGAATTAGATGATAGAAATCGCAGGAGTAAGGTTCAAGCGAACTGGAAAAATCTATTATTTTGATCCCATTGATATAGATTTAAATGTTGGAGATTATGTAATTGTTGAAACTGTGAGAGGCCTTGAGTTTGGAACAGTTGAGCTTTTAAAAGAAGTAGACGAAGAAAGTATTAAGGGTGAGTTAAAACCTGTTATACGCTTGGCGACTGACGAAGATAAAAATATCAATGTGGAAAACAGAAATAAAGCCAAGGAAGCAATAATAATATGCGAGCAAAAGGTTGAAGAACATGGACTTGATATGAAGTTAATTTCTTGTGAATACACCTTTGATCGCTCAAAACTTTTATTTTACTTTACAGCAGATGGAAGAGTTGACTTTAGGGAACTCGTAAGAGATTTGGCGTCAATTTTTAAAACTAGAATTGAACTTAGACAAATTGGTGTTCGCGATGAAGCAAAATATGTTGGAGGACTTGGATGTTGTGGCAGACCAACTTGCTGTTCAACATTTTTAAGTGAGTTTTCACCAGTTTCAATTAAGATGGCAAAGGATCAAAATCTTAGTCTCAACCCTTCAAAAATTTCTGGTATTTGTGGCAGACTTATGTGTTGTTTAAAGTATGAGCAAGACGGATACGAATGTATAAATAAAAAAATGCCAAGATTAGGAGAAATTGTAAAAACTGAAAGGGGAAAGGGTACAGTCGTTTCCACATACACAATACAAGAGCTTGTAAAAGTTATGTATGAAGTTGATGATGAAAAAGAAACTGTATATCTTGAATTATCTGAGATCAAGAGGACAAGAGAGTTTAACAAAACTTTTATAGATCAATCGAGATCACTTAATATGGAAGAATATGACGAAAGTGAATTAGTAGAATTGGAGAGGGATTAGGGATAAGAGAGGTTTTATCCCCTTGTTATGAAAATAAATAATTTTTTAGTTAAAATTTCCAACAAAATAAATAATTTTTTTAAGAAACATTTTGGCAGAACCAGTGGTTTTGCCCTTATAATGGTGGCAATTATATCCTTATTTTCTGCCACCTTTTTTTATTATTATATAGCAGATTTTGCTTTGCCAAAGCCACTGGCATTTTTACTTATAGCTTTGGTATTTTATGTCTTATATTTTATACTTTGGCAGCTACTAAAAATAGGATTTTTACTTTTAAAGAGAGTGAGGGCAAGAAATCTTGCCATCTACGCAATTCTTATTTGGGGATTAAAATATTTCTATGATGAGTGCTTATATTATGTAAATATAGATTATTTTGAAATAATTTTTATTGCTTTAGCCTTTCTTGTGCTTGTAACTTTTTCCAAATCTTTAGTTTCCTTTGTGAGAAATAAGAAAAAACTGGCACTTTTATTTTTAATTCCAACTACAGCAATTCTTGCTGCGTCAGTTTATTTTATGGTTTTTCCAGGTTTTAATTCTGGAGAAATTTATGAAATGAATCTAGAAAAAGACAAAGTTGCTGGAAAAACAGAAAAATATAAGGTAGAAATAATAGATTACCAAGCAAACCCAGTAGACCTTACAGATTTTGTGAATTATTCTGGAAATACAAAAAAAGTTAGAGATAAATTTTTTGGAAAAGGACTTAATAAAACCGATGTCAGAGGAAGAGTTTATGTTCCAAAAGGATTAGAAAATGCACCAGTTTTATTTGTTGTCCATGGAAATCACAGATTCACCACAAAAAATTATCTAGGTTATGATTATCTTGGCCATTATCTTGCAAAAAGAGGAATTGCCATGGTATCAGTTGATATGAATATGTTAAATGGCTTTATGAAATTTGGAGTTGGAAATGAAAATGATGCAAGAGCTATTCTCCTTCTTGAAAATATGGAAAATATTTTTAAGAGAAATAAAATAGAAAATAGCCCACTTTATAAGAAATTTGATAAAAATAACATTGCCATCATGGGACACTCTAGAGGAGGAGAAGCTGCAGCCATTGCATATAACTTTAATGAACTTAAATTTCATCCTGACAATGGAAAAATTTCTCATAAATATAATTTTAATATAAAGGGAATAATTACAGTTGCTCCAACATATAATCAGTACAAACCATCAGACAAAAATATAATATTAAGAGACGTTAATTATTTTACTATTGCAGGTACTAATGATGCCGATGTAGATGGTTTTGAAGGAATGCTAATGTATGACAATGTAATTTTTTCTGGAGAAAAAGATAACTTTAAAGCAGCTCTTTATCTTGGTTATGCAAATCATGGAAATTTCAACAAGCTTTGGGGAGATTTTGATTGTGACCCAGGAGAAGGACTATTCCTAAATAGAAAAGAGCTACTTGATGCAGCTGATCAAAGAGAAATTTTATCAGCTTATACTCTAAACTTTCTAGAAAATTCCTTTGGAAAAACCTACAATAGAGAAATATTTAAAGAAGGACCATATAAGTACAGTGATATGCCAGAAACAAATTATTACACTAGGTACATGGATTCGGATTTTGTAAAACTTGCTGACTTTGAAGAAGACTATGACATCACTACGAGCTCTTTTCCTTCTGGAATAATTAATTTTTCTAATTTAAGTAAAATTTATGAAGACAGCCACGATTATGGTGAAAGTTCTTCTAAGACAACGGGAGTTTTTATTGAGTCAAATAAAAATTCAAATTACAGTCTTAGATTTACAGAAAAAATTCCAAGTGGAAGATTTTTGCAGTTTGATATAGAAAATCTGAGATTTGAAGAAATTGAAGATTTTATAGATTTAGAAGTGCAAGATACTTGGGGCAATGTAGCTAGAATTAATTTAAGTGATTATAAAAAGATAATACCTGTTACAAAAACTTATCTTTATAAAATTGATTATCTAAATGATGATTATTATGAAAGGTTTGTGCCTCAAACACTTATAATTCCACTAGAGGACTTTAAAAAATCTAATAGCAATTTAAATTTGGAAGAAATAAATAAGCTTGAATTTAGATTTAAAAATAATATTAAAATTTCTATAGATAATATAGGAATTGTGAAATAAATTGTTTAAAAAGAAATAAACAGGGTAATTTAAAATTAAGAGCGATGAGCTTATAAAGAAAATAAAAAACTTGGAGGTTTTTATAATGGAAAGTAAATTATTAAAAGGACTTAATGAACAATATAATTTTGAAATTGAATCAGGATACATTTATATATCAATGGCACATCATGTAAAAGAAAAGGGAATGGACGGATTTGCTCACTTCTTTTACAAACAAGCACATGAAGAATTTGAACATGCAGAAAAATTAAGAAACTTCTTATTTGAAATAGATGAAAAACCAGTTCTTGAAGGAATCAAAAAACCACAAGAAGATTTTGGAAACTTCACAGAAACATTTAAAACTGCTCTAGAACACGAAAAAGAAGTTACAAAGAGAATCAACAAACTAGTTGATCTTTCTGTAGAAGAAAATGATCACAGAGTAACATCACTTCTTCAATGGTATGTTGACGAACAAGTTGAAGAAGAAGATAACTTCAGAACAATCATTGAAAAACTTGAAAGAATTAACGAAGCTTGGGCTGGACTTTATCTTTACGATTCAGAACTTGGCAGAAGATAATATAAATAAATTTTAAAATTGAGATACCCTTTGGGGTATCTTTTTTTGATTAAAATTAATTTTTAAGTTATGAGTGATTATTTCTATTTTTAATATGTAAAAAGCTAAAGTTAATATTTATTCTCTTTAATGATATAATTATCTTAGTAATTAATTGAGGTGTATTATGAATTTTGATATAAATGAAAATTTGGGAGATTTTTATTATGATGAACCCATGAAAAACCACACTTCTTTTTGTGTTGGTGGACCAGCAAAGCTACTTATTAAGCCAAAGGACGAAGAAACTCTTATTGAAATTTTAAAAGAGATAAGAAAAAATAATTACAATTATTATATACTTGGCAATTGCACAAATATTATTGTAAAAGATAAGGGTTTTGATGGCATAATTATTAAGTTAAAAAACAAATTAAATGATGTAAAAAAAATATCTGATAGAGAAATTTATGCAGGCACTGGAGCAAGCATGAAAAAGGTAAGTGAATTTGCCATGGAAAATTCTTTAACTGGTCTTGAATTTGCCCATGGAATTCCTGGATCTTTAGGTGGTGCCATTGTCATGAATGCTGGTGCTTACGATGGTGAAATAAAAAATGTAGTAAAAAGTGTCAGACTTCTTGATGAAAATCTAGATATTATTGAAATTCCTTGTGACAAAATGAATTTTTCTTACAGACATTCTCTTGTGCAAGAGAGAAATTTAATTGTTCTAGGAGCAAATTTTGAACTTGAAAATGGAAATAAAGATGAGATTAGGGAAAAATATGAAGAGTTTGACAGAAGAAGGGCAGACAAGCAACCTTTAGATATGCCTTCTGCTGGTTCTACGTTCAAGAGACCTACTGGATATTTTGCCGGAAAGCTAATTGATGATTCTGGTCTTAGGGGATTTACTCACAAGGGAGCAGGAATTAGCGAGAAACACTGTGGTTTTGTTGTAAATAAGAATAATGCCACTGCTGCTGATGTTCTTGAAACGATTGAAATTGTTCAAAAGGTAGTTCACGATAAATTCGGCGTTAATATGGAGAGAGAAGTTAAAATTATTGGTGACTGATTTTCTTTGAGTTTGGTGATTAAATGGAAATTATAATTATTACGGGAATGAGTGGATCGGGCAAATCTTATGCTCTAGATGTTTTTGAAGATCTTGGTTATTATGCAATGGATAATCTTGCTCCAGCTCTCTTGCCAAAATTTTGTAGTATTGCTCTAGATGCAAAGAGCAAAAATTTTGAGAAGGTAGCTGCAGTTGTTGACATGAGAAGTGGCGAGCTCTTTAATGATTTTTATTCTGCTTATGAAGAGTTAAAGGGAATGAATGTAAAAATTAGGCTTTTATTTCTTTATGCAGATATGGAAACTATTATTGCAAGATACAAGGAGCTTAGAAGACCTCATCCAATGAATAGATCTATTGTTGATGGTTATAATTTTGAGGCAGAAACTCTTTCAAGAATAAAGGAAAGTGCAGATTTTGTAATAGATACTACTGGTCTTTCTACCAAAAACTTGAGAAAGCAACTTATGGCTTTTGTTTCATATGATGAAAAAGATAATTTTGCCATTGAAATTTCAAGTTTTGGTTTTAAAAATGGTATTTTAAGAGATGCCGATCTTGTTTTTGATGTTAGATTTTTGCCAAATCCTTTTTATATTAAAGAACTCAAAGATTTAAATGGCAAGTCTGAAGAAGTGAAATCTTATGTCCTCAAGTGGGACGTTACTAATGAGTTTATTGAAAAAACTATTGATTTATTAAAGTTTTTGATACCAAATTATATGGCGGAACAAAAAAGAGTTTTAACTATTGGAATTGGTTGTACTGGTGGATATCACAGATCAGTAACTATAGCTGAGGAAATTGGAAGACTTTTAAAAGAAGAATATAAGTCCACTTATGTCACACACAGGGATATGGAGAAAAATTTATGGAAAAAAAGATAGCAGTCCTTGGAGGAGGGACAGGTATCTCCACAATTTTGCGTGGTTTAAAAGATTACAGCAAAAATATTTCTGCTGTTGTTTCCATGTCTGATGATGGTGGTGGAAGTGGAATTTTAAGAGAAGAATTAAATATGCTACCACCAGGAGATGTGAGAAGATGCTTGATAGCTCTTTCAAACACAGATAATACTATGAAAAGACTTTTGAATTATAGATTTAATTCTGGAAGTTTGAAAAATCAAAATGTTGGTAATATTTTAATTGCTGCCTTGACAGATATTTTTGGATCTTTTGACAAGGCCCTTTTAGAAATGTCCAGTGTATTTAATGTTACAGGGAAAATTATTCCCGTTACTTTAGATGAAACACATCTTGTTGCTGAATTTGAATCTAAGGATAAGGTAGTTGGCGAGTCCTACATTCCAAAGATGTGTTATAGATTAAATACAAAAATTGAGAAGATGAGCATGATTCCTCATTATCCAAAGGCAAATGATGAGGCAGTGAAGGCAATTTTATCTTCTGATATTGTCATTATTGGCCCAGGATCACTTTACACATCTATTATTCCGAATTTTTTAGTAGCAGGAATAAATGAAGCTCTAAGAGATACAAGTGCTAGGGTTATTTACATTGCAAATGCCATGACTCAAAGAGGCGAGACTAATGAATACAGTCTAAGGGATCATTTTGAAGCAGTTTTAAAACATTCAAAATATGAATTTATAGATGAAGTTATAGTAAATAATCTTAGGGCATCGGAAGAAGTTTATAAATATTATTACAATAAAGATGAATCGATGCCAATATTTGCAACTGATGATGACAGAAAATATTTTAGAGAAAAAAATATAAAAGTAACAGAAGGCGAATTTATTGAGATAAAGGATGGACTCATAAGACATGATGGTGACAAAATTGGAGCCAGCATTTTTGAAACTCCTTTCTTGTAAAAAAATTTTAAAGATGATATTATTTACTTGTTGTAAAGGAGGATGTAATGAGGAAATATAGAAAGACTGAACATATAGAAAATTTCCTTCGCTCGACTTATGTTGGCGACCCACTTTTTTCTGATATCTTTTTGTATAATGACTCTATTCCAGAGATAAATTATGATGAAATTGATACAAGCATTAATTTTTTAGATAAAAAAGTAAAATTTCCTTTAATGATAAATGCCATGACAGGTGGATCAAATTTATCAGAGGAAATAAATAGAAATCTTGCCAGTGTGGCAGTTGAATATGATCTTCCCATGGCTGTCGGTTCACAAACTATTGCTCTTGAAGATGAGGACTCAAGAAAATCCTTTGAAATTGTAAGAGAAGTTATTAAGGATGGAATTGTTATTTCAAACCTAAGTGGATTTTCTAGCGTTGAAGATGCAAAACTTGCAGTAGATCTTTTAAGGGCAGATGCAATTCAAATACATTTAAATCCAGCTCAAGAACTTGTCCAAGCAGAAGGGGAAAGAAATTTTTGTGGAATTTTAAAAAATATTGAAAATATAGTTAAAAAATCTGAAGTACCAGTTATAGTAAAAGAAGTTGGCTTTGGAATGTCACAAAAATCTGTTAAAAAACTTTACGATATTGGAGTTAAATATGTGGATATTTCTGGTTACGGTGGTTCAAACTTTTTTGAAATAGAAAACTTGAGAGATCCTAATGCAGATATATCAGATTTATTTTCATGGGGAATTCCTACTGCCCTATCTATAATTGAAGCAAAAAAATTGGCATATGATGATCTTTATTTAATAGCATCAGGTGGAATTAAAACTTCTATGGATATAGTAAAAAGCATAAGCCTTGGAGCAGATATGACTGCAATTAGTGGTGAAATTTTATCATATATTGTTCGTGGTGGATATGAATACACCCTAAAATATATTGATGGACTTATGGAAAAAACTAAAATGCTCATGATGTTAAATGGTGCAAAAAATATTTCTGAACTTCAAAAAGTTGATTATAAAGTAACTGGAAAGTTAAGAGAATTATTGGAGGACTAAATGAAATTTATTAAAAAAGAAGAATTTAAAGATTCAAACTGGTCTGCAGGAGTTACAACAGAAGTTTTCATCTATCCAGAAGATGCAAGTGTTGGTGAAAAAAATTTTGATTTTAGAATTTCTACTGCAACTTGCAATGACAAAGAATCAGTTTACACACCATACAAAGGATTTTTCAGATACATCACACCAATTGACAATATTATGAATATCGAAAGTGGTGAAAATAAATTTAAATTAAATCCTTTTGAAGTGCTTTTCTTTGATGGAGATGATTCTACAAAATCTTCAGGAGATGTCAGAGACTTTAATCTAATTTACAAAAAAGGTCTTGATGCAAAGATGTATGCCTTAAATATAAATAATTTTGTATTTAAAGCAGAAAAAAAAGCAGTAATTTTTAATTATGATTCTGACTTAAAAGTTGAAGGCAAAGAATTTGAAAAGTTTTCAGCTATCTATCTTGAAAATGAAGAAGTAAAAGTGGAAGGCAAGGGCAAACTTATAATTTGCGAATTTTAAAATAAAATTTATAAAATAAAAAAGCTGTGAATAATGATGTGTAAAAAATCTTAGACATTATTGTCACAGCTCTTTTTTTATTCTTTTATAAAATTTAACTAATTTCTCACTAGAAGATGATCGCCAACTAGGGCTGTCTTAAAGCTAGGGTAAAAATCTGGATCAAAAAATATTTCGTATCTTTTATCATCCAAATTTTCATAGATATTTGAAAGTATTTCTTTTTGTAATCCAAATCCTACAGCTAGAAGAAAATCTTCTTCGCTATTTACCTTTGAAGATTTTAAATCTTCTTCTTTCTTTTCAAGTTTTCTAAACTTTTCATTTCCAGCTTCAGTCATCTTAGAAAAAGATGATATTAAAGAAGCGTAAAAGTAAAGAGAAAATACAATACTCACAACACCAAAAAACTTTTCATTGTAAACTGAAATTATTCCAACAAAAAATAAAAGTGAAAAAATTACGAAAGAGATAAAAATTTTTAAGCTATTTTTTTCTTTAGTAAATAATTTTTTTTCAATCATTTTATCTTCTAAGTAAAATATAAAATCATTAAATTTTTTGTTATAATTGTCGGCTTCTGTTCTTCTTAATTTATCCATTTGTCTTGTTGAGATTTCATTATTTCCAAGAGAGAAAAGAGTTTTAAAAAGTCTTCTTTCTCCATCATCTAGCTGTGAATCATCTAAGTTTTTTAAGATAAATTCAACTTTTTCTTCGCTTCTTTTTGTCTTGTAGATATTTTTTTCTATTTCAACTTGTCCATCTCCATAGACTTTTAAAATCATTGCTATGATTGTGTTGTAAATAAAATTAGGTCCCTTGTAGAGATATGCTTTTTCATAATAGTTTAAGTTTGAGTCTTTATCTCCAATAATTTTTTTCTTCTTTTTTAATAGATAATTCATGTAAAAAGAAAGAGAAAAGAAAAGTAAGTTTATTATAAAAAAATAAGTTGTTGAAAAATTCATTTTAAAATCCATTTAATCACCTATATCTATTATATACAAAAAAAGATTTTTGGGTATAATAAGAAATGGAGGGATAGAATGTACGATATTATTATAATTGGCGGAGGTCCAGCAGGACTCACTGCAGGTTTATATGCAGCGAGAAGTAAAAAGAAAACCTTAATTATTGAAAAGGGAATCGAAGGTGGACAAATCTCTGAAACTACTCAAGTAGAAAACTATCCAGGTATTGATACAATAGATGGAGTTGAACTTGGTAAAAAAATGGCAGACCAAGCGAAAAAATTTGGTGCAAAAATTGTCATGGACGAAGTCCTAGACATGGAACTTGATGGCAAGGTTAAAAAAATCAAGGGACATGTTGAATCTTATGAAGCTAAAGCAGTTATAGTTGCAACAGGAGCATCTCCTAGAGAAATTGGTGCACCTGGAGAAAAAGAATATAAGGGTCGTGGCGTAAGTTATTGTTCAACTTGTGACGCAGCTTTTTATGAAGACGAAACTGTTTATGTAGTTGGTGGCGGCGATTCTGCTGTTCAAGAGGCAATTTTTATAACAAATTTTGCAAAAAAAGTTTATATAATTCACAGAAGAGATGAATTAAGAGCGTCTAAAGTTCTTCAAGAAAAAGCTTTTAACAATGACAAGATTGATTTTATCTGGAACACTACTGTAAAAGAAATCAAGGGCGACAAAATTGTAAATGAAATGATTTTACACGATACTAAAACAGGTGAAGATAGGTCAATAAAATCTGATGATCCTTTTGGAATTTTTGTTTTCATAGGTTATATTCCTATGACAGAAATGTTTAAGGATAAGTTGGAACTTACTGCAGATGGTTACATTAAAACTGATGAGGAAATGAGGACTAATGTGCCAGGAGTTTTTGCAGCAGGAGATATTAGAAAGAAAAGTGTTCGTCAAGTTGTGAATGCAGCCGGCGATGGTGCAGTTGCTGCTATGAATGCTCAAAAATATATTGATGAAGAAGAAGGAAATCTATACGAAGGTTTCAAAGAAAATAAATAACGTTAAAAAAACATTGGCTGAAAATTAAAATCAACCAATGTTTTTTATTTTACATATAATTATAAAAATTTAATTTGTTTCTATCCAATCTGACTTAATAGTGTATCCAACCATTAAAACTGCACCAATAACCCAGGAAATAGGATAAAGCCTATAGACATTTTCAATAGTGTTGTAATAAGGAAGTACAAATTTTGCAGCAATTATTCTAAATAAACACAGTGACAACAAAAGAATTATCATAGGTGGAACAGTTTTTCCAGTACCTCTTACTGTACCTGCAAGAGAGTGCATAATGGCAAGGAGAAAATAAAAAGGACAGAAAAATTTTGTTGCTAGAACTCCAGCCTCAATTACTTTTGGCTCTTTTGTAAAAAGACCAATTAAATTTGGTGCAAATGTATAAAGTAAAGTTCCGCTTACTATGGTGTAAATAATAGTCATAATTAAAGTAGCCCACATTCCCTTCTTTACCCTATCAATTTTTCCTGCTCCATAATTTTGTCCAGCAAAAGTTGTTATAGCCATGCTAAGACTCATTACTGGCAAGATATTAAAACCATCAATTTTTATAAAAGCTCCAAAACCTGCCATGGGTAAAGGTCCAAAAACATTTACACTAGATTGCATAATTACATTTGAAAGTGAAATTACAGTGTTTTGTATTGCCGTTGGTATTCCAACTTTTATTATTCTAAGAGCCATATCCTTGTGAATTTTTATCCTTGAAAGATGAACTTTATAAATTTCTGGAACTCTTATTAAAAATAAAAGGGCAAGTATAGCTGACAGTGCTTGACTAATATTAGTTGCAATAGCTGCACCTTCCACACCTAGTGCAAATCTTTTTATAAACAAAAAATCAAGAATCACATTTGTAAAAGAAGCTATAAAAAGATATAGAAGGGATCTTTTTGAATTGCCCACTGCATTTAAAATTCCAGCTTCCATATTGTAAATTATATTAAAGATAAGTCCAAAAGAGAAAATTCTTAGGTAAGTAATTGACTGAGACATTACTTCTTTTGGAGTGTCCATTTGTTCTAAAAGCCAAGGAGCAAAGATATATCCAAGTATAGAAATTAAAAGTCCGAGAATGATGGAAATTGCCATAGAAGTGTGAACAGCAAGTCTCATTTCTTTTTGATTTTCTCCTCCCATAGATTGAGAAACTAAGATTCCGCATCCAACTGCGATACCTTGACTAAAAGATATTAGAAGATTAATAAGAGGAGTGCTGGATCCCACAGCTGCCAAAGCATGACTTCCCACATAATTTCCCACAATCATGGAATCAATAGTGTTGTAGGTTTGTTGGAGAAGATTTCCAAAAATTAGGGGAAGGGCAAAAAGGACAATGGTCTTCCAAATACTACCTTGCGTCATTAAATTTTTTTCAACATTTGATATTGATTTAGCTTTCAATTTTTATCATCTCACTGTTTTTTTAAAGTATCATATTTACAATATGTCCTATTATGAATAAATAATATTGTATAGTATAAGACAAAAAATTACAAAGTTAGTAATTACGATTTTTGATTTGTTGATTCAAAAGTTTATTTACAGTTTTTTTAATATAGTAAACATTAAATATTATTTTTTTTTACAATTTATAAGCTTATATTTTATATTTGAATGCTACAATTCCCTTTGGTAGGAAAGTAACTTAAGTAAGATTTCACATTTGTTAGGAGGTTTTTAATGGAAGAAAGTTTTAGGAGAATTTCTAGAGTTTTTATAATTCTACTTCTAGTGTTTTGTGTGCCTTTTAGGGTATTTGCAGCAAATGAAGTTGAAGGAAAAGATGTAAGTGGAAATTCTACAGAAATTTCATCGACAAAAGATGAAGTAACAAGGGAAGTTAGCAAGGAAAAGAGTACTTATTCAAGCGAAAAAAGTTCAGAAGATAAGCCTGCCAGTGAAGACACAAAAGAAAAGTCTTCAATAGATTCTCATGCTAATAATGAAATTGTATCTGGGGAAAATAATTCAGAGCCTGCAAAGAATTCCGATGATAATAAAAATTTATCAGAAGAAGATAAAACTGCTACAGAAAGTTCAGCCTATGATAAAGATGAAAAAATTGAAAAAAATAGTGAAGTAGCTGACGACAAAAATGCAGGCACTGATAAGAAGGACGATTCTAAAGATTTAACAGCTGAAGATTCTACGACAATAGAAGAAAAAGAAAAGGCTTCTGATAGGATAGAAGAAAGTAACAAAACAGAAGATGAAAACAGATCAGGAGAAAGCGATAAATCTGATGATAAAAAAGAGTTAGAAGATACAAAAAAATCAGATGATGAAAAAAATTCGACAGAAAATACTTCTAATCCAGAAGAAACAAAAAATTCAGAAGCAAAGGCAGAAGAAAATAAAGATAAGACTGAAGAAAACAAAGAAAATAAAAAAGAAGAATCAGAAAATAAATTTGACATATCTATAATTTCAGATACTCATATTCTTCCAGAAAATATGATCGGCGAAAATGAAGATTATGAAGTTGCAAAAAATTCTGACAGAAAACTTTTCACAGAATCAATGGGACTTTTAAAAGCAGCTTTAAAAAAGATAGACGAAAAGGGATCAAAATATATTTTTGTGCCTGGAGATTTGACAAAAGACGGAGAATATGAAGCTCACAAAGAATTCGTAAGAGTGTTAAGTGAATGGAAAAATAAGGAACCAGGAAGAGAAGTATTTATAGTTCCAGGAAATCATGACATAAACAATAAACATGCTTTTGACTTTAGTGGTAGTGAAAAGAAAGAAGCTAAAATGACAGACCCTAATGAATTTATGGAGATTTATAAGGATTTTGTCTATGCAAATGAAAATGTAATTGATAAATACAAAGACTCTCCTTTATTCAAAGAATATCTAGAAAAAGTAAATAAAGAATACAATCGTAATTTAAGTTATGCACAAGGTTATGAATCCTATGTAGCAAGAATTAAAAATGAAAAGGGAGAAGACAAAGATGGTCTTACCTTAATCGGACTTGACACAACTATTCACTCAGCTGAATCAACTAAGGATCACTCAGAAATTCAAGAAACAGAAGGAAGAGTTACATTACAACTTATAAAATGGATTGTGAGTAAAGTTGATGAAGCAAATTCTAGAAATGATGTAGTTACAGTTATGAGTCACCATGCTTTTTTGCCTCACTTTGACAAACAAGAAAAATTATTGAGTCCTTATATAATTAAGGAATGGGACACAAAATTTGAAGATAGCGATGAAAGAATAAATGGAAAAACTCCATCAGAAATTTTAGCAAACCTTGGTGTTAGATTCTTATTTACAGGACATCTTCATGCACAAGATGTTGCAAAATATGATGATGGAAAGGGAAATGTTTTTTACGATATTCAAACAGGGTCACTCGTGACATATCCTCTCCCAGTAAGACATCTTTCTATTGTAAATAATATTTCAAGAGAGCAAGACTACACAATTGACATGAAAACAGACTTAATTGATTCTTTCACATATACTGATCCAGCTACAGGAAAAGAAATCAGAGTTGATGATGCTTTGAAATATGCGAGCAAAAATCAATTGACACCGGAACTTGTTGCAGGACTTGTAAATTATTATCTAGATACAAATAATTTTTCAAAAGTTGACAGCAAGAAAATTATCTTTGATTTATTAAAGAAAAATGGAATAGAGATTTCTGAAGAAGGTTATGGAAATAAGTTAATTGATATTGTTGGAGATACTGTACTAAAGGAAGCTTTCGAAAAAGATCTTAAAGTGGCAAAAATAGGAGTAGCTGTAAAACCTATTGAAAACCATAAAAAATATGGAGAAGGAAATAAAATTTCAATTGATGCAAAAATACTTTTCTCAAAAGCAAAACTTATGATTCGTGGTGAAAAGTTAGAAGAATCTATTGATGCAATTTTAAGCCAAGTGGATACTAAGGTTGTTACAAGAGAAAATTTATACAATTGGTCAAAGAAACTTGTTGCAAAGATGATGGAATATCCAATCTACACAAGCGAAGATGGAACAGTTGTTAAAACTCTTTCTGATATAGCTAATGATTCTTACAAGGCTTATTTAAAGGGCGACGAAGTTCAACCAGAATATATTAAAGCCACTGTAGCAAAATATTCTAAGCCAGAAAATGATTTGGTAAGGGATTTACTTGAATATGCAAGTGGAGATATAGAAGATGTATTAATGGATGCAGCTTCAAAAATTGAATACAAAAAAGAAGGACTAGAAGGAAATGGCAGTGAGACATTTAAATTTATAAATAATTTACTTGAAGATGAAGCTAATCCTAAGACAGGAAAATTTTTAAAAGAAAAAATTGCAGGAATGCTTGGGGCAAATTTAAAAGATACCTTAGATAATAAAACCATTGGTGGTGCTATCCAAGGCATGCTAGCAAAAAAAGTTTACGGTGAAGATACTGATAAGAAGAAAGTAGAAGCAAAAGACCTTGTTGATATGGTCTATGGAATGGGACCTGTTCAAAATCTTTTATCAAAACTTGCTAAGTCCTTTGGCGCAAATAATATTACAGAACTTGCAGTGGGAACAGTTGATGGAATGACAAATGAAAACAATGGAAAATATAAATATCCATTCTATCCAGATAACACAAATAGATTTGAATTGACTGTGAATACAGAAGCTCCTGGAAATATAAATTTAAGTCAAGATAAAAACTTGAATTTAACTAAAGAAATTTCTGATGAATACAATCTAAAGGACACGAGAGTTTTTGTTAATGGTGAAGAAAGACAAATTGACAAGGATAATCTTGAAGAATCAATTAAAAATCTTGAAAAAGGTTTGAAAAACAATGATGAAGTTTCTCTTGTCATGACTCTTACAAATAAATTTGGCAATGTATTTGAATTAGAAAGCAAAATCACATACAGTAAAGAAGATCCAAAAGATAATGAAGATCCAAAGGATAATGAAGAGCCAAAGGATAACGAGGGACCAAAAGATAATGAAGATCCAAAGGATAATGAAGAGCCAAAGAATAACGAGGAACCAAAGGACAATGAAGAGCCAAAGGACAATGAAATTGACAATGGAGAAGAAAAGCCAGAAGTTGAAATTGATTCAGATGACTTCACAGTAATAAATCATGATAGAGACAAGGAATCCAATGTAATTTTATTAAATCCAGTGGTTACATTAGATGGAAAAAATATTCAATCAAAGAATGAAATTACCTTGACTTTCAAAAACTTCAAAGGATACACAGTATATTTTATCTATCTCGATGGACAAACTCTAATTGGCAAAATAACAACGGATGAATCAGGTTTTTCGAAAGTTGATTTAAAAATTCCAGACAGAATAAAAGAAGGAAGCCATTTAATTACTATTAAAGATGAAAATGGAAACACAATTTATTCAAAATATATGACTCTTGCAGAATTAAAGGCAGCATAATAATTAAAGAGTTATTAAAGTAAAGAACCACGAGCTTATAAAGTTAGCTTGTGGTTTTTTGACTTTAAATAATTGAACATGCAGCTAGTGAAAAAAATAAATTTAGTATATTTATGTATTATTGAAAAATCCACATAAAAATAGCATCTTACAAAAATTGGTATGTTTGATAGAAAAAGTACACTTATGATTTTTTGATAAGTATGCAAATTTAAAATATGAATTTAAGAATTTAAGTTCTGAAAAGTAATATTTTATCAAAGTTTTGATTGTAATCACTTATTTAGTAGATTTTTATAATTAATGAATCTATTTTATAAGTATTTATACTTGATTAATTAAGTGTAAGTATTATAATAGATTGTGAACTTTTTAACTAAGATAGGATTTTTATGAATAAAACACTAGAAATATGCGAAAAATTTTATAAAACTAAAGAGATTTCCTTTGAAGATTTTTCTTATTTAATGAATTTAAATAAGGAAGATGCTGAAGAATTATATTCTTTTGCCAGGAATTTGGCATTAAAAAATTTTGGCAATGAGATTTACATAAGAGGGCTAATTGAAATTAGCACTTATTGCAAAAATAATTGTTTTTATTGTGGTCTTAGAAATGCCAACAAGTCGGCAAAAAGAATCAGACTCACAAAAGAGGAAATTTTAGAACTTGCTAGTCATTCTGTAGACTTGGGAATAAAAACTATTGTGATGCAGGGTGGGGAAGATGATTTTTACACTTTAGACTATTTAAGAGAAATTATATCTGAAATTAAAAATCGATTTTCTGATATTGCAATAACTCTTTCTTTGGGAGAGAGGGATTTCAAAGATTTTGAAGTCTTAAAAAATATTGGAGCTGACAGATATCTTCTTCGTCACGAGACATATTCAAAGAGTCACTATGAAAGACTACACCCAAATTCTATGAGTTTTGAAAATAGGATAAATTCTATTTTGAAATTAAAGGAATTGGGTTTTCAAACTGGTTGTGGGATGATGGTTGGTTCGCCCTTCCAAGAAACTAAGAATTTATATGAAGATTTAAATTTTATTTTAAAATTAAAACCTCAGATGGTGGGAATTGGACCTTTTATACCACAGAATGATACTCCTTTTAGGGATTATGAGCATGGAAAGTTAGATGACGTTCTAAAAATTTTATCAATTGTTAGAATTGCTGATGAGAAACTTCTCCTCCCTTCGACGACAGCCTTGGGAAGTATAGATGATTTTGGACGAGAAAAGGGAATTTTGGCAGGTGCCAATGTTCTAATGCCCAATGTTGGGGCAGAAAAACTTAGAAAAAATTATAAATTATACGACAATAAAATTGGAACAGAAGTACAAAATTCTGATGATTTTAAAGGGCTGGAAGAAAAGCTAGATAAGATTGGATATAAAATTTCAAGATCAAGAGGAGATTATAAGTAAGGAAGAGGGAACAAAAATGTACAAAGTAGATTCAAAAGTTGCAGAAGAATTTATAAATCATCAAGAGATTTTAGATACCCTTGATTATGCAGAAAAAAATAAGGATAACAAGGATTTATTAGACCAAGTATTAGAAAAGGCGAAAAAAGAAAAGGGTTTGAGTCACAGAGAAGCAGCCTTACTTCTTTTTGCTGATGACAAATATTATCAAGAAGAGATATACAAGCTTGCAAAAAAAATTAAGGAAGACCACTATGGCAATAGAATTGTTTTGTTTGCACCTCTTTATCTTTCAAATTATTGTATAAATGGTTGTGTCTACTGTCCATATCACGCAAAAAATAAGAATATAAGAAGGAAAAAATTATCTCAAGAAGAAATAAAAAGTGAAGTAATAGCTCTTCAAGATATGGGACACAAAAGGCTTGCCATTGAACTTGGCGAGGATCCAGTTAATAACACAATGGAATATATTTTGGAATCTATTAAGACAATTTATTCTATAAAACATGAAAATGGTCAAATAAGAAGAGTTAATATAAATATTGCAGCCACAAGTGTTGAAAATTATAAAAAGTTAAAGGATGCAGAAATTGGCACTTATATTCTTTTCCAAGAAACTTATAATAAAAAGTCATATGAGGAACTTCATCCTACTGGACCAAAACACAATTACGCTTATCACACAGAAGCTATGGATAGGGCAATGGAAGCGGGCATTGATGATGTTGGAATTGGTGTTTTATTTGGACTTGAAACTTATAAGTATGAACTTGTTGGACTTTTAATGCACGCAGAACACTTGGAAGCAAGATTTGGAGTTGGACCTCATACAATTTCTGTTCCAAGAATTCAACCAGCTGATGATATTGATCCAAGTGATTTTAAAAATGAACTTGCTGACGATATTTTTGAAAAGTTAATTGCTTTAATTAGAGTTTCTGTTCCTTATACAGGAATGATTATTTCTACAAGAGAATCCAAAAGAGTTAGAGAAAGAGCTCTAGAACTTGGTGTAAGTCAAATCTCCGGAGGATCAAGAACTTCTGTCGGTGGTTATGTTGAGGAAGAAAAAGAAGAAGAAAATTCTGCTCAATTTGATGTTGCTGACAATAGAACTCTCGAAGAAGTTGTGGACTGGTTAATGGAATTAGGATACATTCCAAGTTTTTGTACAGCTTGCTATAGGGCAGGAAGGACTGGCGACAGATTTATGCAACTTTGTAAATCAGGACAAATTTTAAACTGTTGTCAACCAAATGCACTAATGACCTTAAAAGAATACATGTTAGATTATGGAAATGAAAAGACAAAAGAATTAAGTGAAGAATTAATTGCAAAAGAACTTGAAAAAATTCCTAACGAAATTGTAAAGAAAAAGGCCACAGAATATATTGAAGAAATGGAAAAAGTTGGAAAGAGAGATTTTAGATTTTAATGGAACTGGAAAAGACAAATTCAGGATCTAGGATACACATTGGTTTTTTTGGGAAAGTAAATTCAGGCAAGAGCTCTATAATAAATAGTTTTGCATCTAGAGAGATTTCTATAGTTTCAGATCAAGAAGGCACAACAACAGATCCAGTATATAAATCTATGGAGATAAAAAGTTTAGGAGCTTGTCTATTGATGGATACTCCAGGCATTGCTGATGAAACCATTCTCGGAGAAAAGAGAATGAAAAGGACTGAAGAAGTTATTTCGAAAACTGACATAGGAATTTTAGTTGTATCAGATACTGAAACAAGAGCTGAAAGAAAACTTTTAAAAAAATTTAAGGACACGCCACTTCTTCTTGTAATAAATAAAATTGATATTTTATCTGAAGATGAAATAAAAAAAATAAGAGAGGACTTTTCAGATTACAAAATAATTGAGCTTTCTGCCCTTGAAAAAGTTGGTTTTGAAAAGCTCTTGGAAGAACTTTTAAAATTTAAACCAAAAAAAGAAGAAAAACTTTTTGACGGTATGGTTGAAGAAAAAAATCTCGTTTTACTTGTAATTCCACAAGATATTGCTGCACCCAAAAATAGGTTGATACTTCCTCAAGTCCAAGCAATTCGTGAACTATTAGATAGAAATGCTATTGTATCTATGGTAAAACTTGAAGAACTAAGTGATCTTTTAGAAATCTTAAATAAAAAGCCAGACTTAATTGTAGCTGACTCCTCTGTATTTTTAGAAGTATATGAAAAAATACCAAGAGATGTAAAATTAACTTCTTTTTCAGTTTTATTTGCAAAATTAAAGGGCGACATTGACGAATATGTGAGAGGAGTAGGAGCTTTAGAAAATTTAAATGAAAATTCAAAAATTTTAATTGCAGAATGTTGCACTCATGCTCCTGCAGAAGAAGATATTGGCAGAATAAAAATTCCCAATATGATAAGAAAAAAATATGGAGAAAAGATTCAAGTTGATGTTAGAAGTGGATCAGTTTTCCCAGAAAATATTAGTGATTATGATTTAATAATTCAGTGTGGGGGCTGTATGCTAAATTCAAAAAACATAAGAAGTAGAATTGGAAAGGTAAAAGAAAAAAATATTCCCATAACAAATTATGGAATAGTAATTGCTTATTTTAAGGGAATACTTGATAAGATAAACTATTAAATTTTTAGTGAAAACTATTAAAACTTTTGTGATTATATAAATTTATAAAAGGATTCCAGAGATGATATATTTTCTCTGGGATTTTTTTGGATACAATTTTGTCAGCACGATATGCTTAGAAAAGAGATTTGAAGAGGGGTAGGGGCATCATACACCGCCACCTGTATGACAGAACGGTATTGCGCCCCATATTGGATAAAATATTTATAAAATTTACTAAATAAAACTTCTTTATTCTACTGGAACTACTAAAACTTCGCAACCATCTTCTGTTATTAGAACAAGGTCTTCTATGCGGACTCCAATTCCTTCGTCTAACAAATAAATGCCAGGTTCAATGGAAAAAATTTGTCCCACTTCAATTATGCTGTCATTGACAGAAGAAACATCGCCTTCTTCGTGAGTTTCAAGTCCAATGGAGTGACCAGTTCTGTGAGTAAAATATTTTCCATAACCTTTTTCTTCGATATAAGAACGAGCTGCCTTGTCTACATCGGACATCTTGTTGCCAGCTTTTGCAGCAGCTATTCCACGAAGATTTGCTTCTTTTACAATTTCATAAATTTCTCTTGCTCTGTCAGATACTTCGCCAATGAATACTGTACGAGTCATATCAGATGCGTAATTTTTGTACATGCCACCAATATCAAGGACAACACAGTCGCCAAGTTTTCCCTTGCTATTATCTGTTGAGTGGTGAGGATCAGCAGCAGATTTTCCATAGGCAGTTATTGGCTCAAAGGAAACTTCTTCAACTCCGTGAGCTTTGTAAATTTCTTTTAATTTTTGTGAAAGTTCTTTTTCATTTAAACCTTTTACAACCCATGGAATTAATTCTTCCATAACTTTATCGTTGATGGCAGAAGATTCACGCATTAAATTTTTTTCTTCTTCGTCCTTAACTCGTCTGACTCCGTCCACAATTGTAGATCCATTTATATATTTTTTATCTGGGAAAATTTCTTGAAGTCTTAGTAAGAATTTTGCGGACCAAAATTTATCTATTCCAATTATCTCATCGTCTTTTATAAATTTTGAAAGTTTTTCAATGCCATCTTCAACATCGTTATACCAAATAAAATCTACTCCTGCTACTTCTTCTTGAGGGAATAATTCATTTATAAGAAGTTTTAAGTCTCCATCTTTGTGAAGGTAAAGGGCAAGGGCTCTTTCTCCTGGTACGATCATCCTATCGAGAAGATAAAAAATTGCATAAGGGTCAGTTATTATCATGTGAGAAAGATTATTTTCTTCCATTTTTTTTATTAGTCTATCAATTCTATTTTTGTGCATAGCATCCTCCAATCTTTTTTTAAAATATATCACAATTTACTTTTAATATCCATTGAGAATAAAAAGAAAAAATCTGTAGTTTCCTACAGATTATTTTTGTGCAAGGGATTCAATTATATTTGCCACTTTTGATGGCATTTCTATTTCGTGTTCACCTGGAGCAAATTTATTAACTCCAAGATTATTGCAGGCACTTACGAAGGCATTTTCAGATTCGATAACGCCTTTTTCTTTTAAAGTTTTTGCAAGATCTTGTGGACTTGCCCCTTCTTCTATATTTACAGTGTAAGTTTTAAATTCAATGCCAGCTATTTCAGCAAGTATTTCTTTTACTGTAAGGTCCTTATCAAATTTGTAAGCACCAGGGACAATCTTGTCTTTGATTTGCAAATCATCGGCTAAATCCTTGTAAGTTGCCATATCGGCTATTAGTCCCTTAGAAATTAAAAGTTCTCCAAGACTATCTACATCAGTTCCTTCAGGAACAGTAAATTCATTTACATTTTCATTTTCGTCGTCTTTTTTATCATCGTCAATTAGGACAACAGGCTTAACAGCTTTTTCTTCTTTTATGCCAGTTGCAACTAAAATTTCGCCATAAGTTTTCTTTAGTTCATCCACTGGACCAATTTTTATTTCTTTAGTTGATATAGAATTTAAATATAGTGAATCCATTCTCCACTTAATTACAAAAACTAAAAATATAAAGAATAAAATTGATAACAAAACTTGTGCGAATTTAATAAAAAAGAGCTTGCCTTTGTTAAAGTTATTCAAATTAAACCTCTTTTCATCTTGTTTTGATATAATTATACCAGCAAAGTTAAAAAATGAAAAGTTTGGAGATATTATGCGAAAAATTATTGTAAATAAAAATGATGAGGGAAGAAGATTAGATAGATTTTTGAAAATCTATTTTGAAAAGGCACCACTTTCCTTTATTTATAAAAATTTGAGAAAGAAAAATATAGTCATAAATGGAAAAAAAGCAAAACCAGAGGACATAATAAGTGAGGGCGACGAGATTAAGCTTTTTTTGGCTGAAGATACTATAAATAAATTTAAGAAAGATATAAAAAAATCAAAAAATTCAAAACTCCCAGATATTTTATACGAAGATGAGGACATAATACTTGTGAAAAAGCCTGTGAATATGTTAACTCACAATGACAGCCACGAGTACAAGGACAATGCCCTAGATAGGATGGTGGATTATTTAATTGCCAAGGGCGATTATAATCCAAGATTGGAAAAATCTTTTAGACCTGCCTTTGTAAATAGGCTTGATAGAAATACTTCTGGAATTTTAATTGGAGCAAAAAATTTAAAGAGCCTGCAAAATTTAAACGAAGCTATAAAAAAAAGGGAACTAAAAAAACTTTATGTCACTATAGTTTCTGGTTATGTAAAAGCTGATTTTGATGTTGATATTAATCTTAAAAAAACTGGAAACAATGTCATGAAAAAAGCATCAGATAGCGAAGGAAAAAGATCTTTGACAGAGTTTAAGCTCTTAAAATCAAATAAAGATTATTCTCTTCTTTCTGTAAATTTAATAACTGGAAGGACACATCAAATTAGAGCTTCTTTAAAGGAAAAAAACTTGAGCATAATTGGAGATCGAAAGTATGGAGATAATGGGGTAAATAAAATCTTTAGAGACAAGGGTCTTGACAGTCAGTTTCTCCACAACTATGCCCTAGTTTTTGAATCAGATAGATTTGAAAAATTAAAGGGTAAAAAATTTGTTTATCTGCCAGGCAAGAAGATGACTGATATTGCAGAGGATATATTTAAAATAAATTTAGGTGAATTATTAAATGAAGAAAATAATTTTTAGAAATCCTAGAGAAAATTTTGATTTTGAAAAGTTAAAGGGCAAGGAAACTTTGATAATCTTGCCCTCTCAATCTGCCATAAATTTTTACATAAGAGAAATGTTAAAAAAGGGTTTGGACATAAGTAAAACTGAGTTTGAAACATTTGATGGTATTGGAAAGAAAAATAGGGAAAAAAGGCCTGATGAAATTTTAAAATATTTGGTCTTGTCAAAAATTTTAAAGAAAAATTTTGGAGATATTCCAGTTTATCCAGAAACTGTCGATCTTGTTTTGGATTTTTTTGATGAAATTTGTGAAAATAATTTAAATGCTGATGATATAAGAGAAATTCCTGGTGAGATTTTTAATATTTTATCAAAGGTTTTTGAAATTTATGAAAGCTATTTTAGTGATAAATCTTACGATATTTATGGAAAAGTTAAGAAATCTTCGATAATATCAAGTAAATTTGATTCTATAATAATTTCTGGATTTTTGGAGTTTGGAAAAACGGAAGAAGAAATAATTAGAATTCTATCAGAAATAGAAGATAAAAATATTTACATAGATATGCCCTTTAATTTTATAAAATCTGAATTAATTGAAGCTACTATAAAAAAATTATTGGAATTTTCTTTTGAACTGGAAAGAGGAAAATTTTTAGATTACAAAGAAGAAATAGATAAGGATAAGATAAAAATCTTTTCTTCAAAAAATAATTTTTATAATTTGTTTTTTTCAGAATTAAAGTTGCTTTTAGAAGATGAAGATTCAAACAATGTCACAGTTTTAAGTGGATCATCTAGCCTTTCAGAAAAAATTAGAAGTAGGGAAAAATTTGAAGGCTTAGAATTTAATTTGCCAAGACATGAGAATTTTATTCTCAAAAGTGAGTTTTTATCTCTTTTAGATTATTTTAGTGACAGGTCTAAGGAAAATACTTTAAAAAGAGTGAGATTATCTTTTTTCCCAATGGACCTTGATGAAATAAAGCTTGAATCAGCCTTGATGTCCTACGATTTTAAAGATTTATACGATATAGATTTTTCGAATATTAAAGAATTTAGGATCAATGATGGGGACTTAAAAGACTTTCTACTTGGCAGTAAAATTCTTCAAGATGAAAAAATAAATAAAAAAGACAGTATTGATTATTATAGGGATTTTTTTGGAGAATACTTAGAAAAAGCTAGACAAATAATAGAAAGTGAACTTGAAAAAAATCCAGAGAGCCTCATAAGACGTGAGCTAAGATTTTTGGAAAAACTTGATGAAATATTTTTAAAGATGGATAGTCTTTTAGTTTTTTACAAGACTATTGACTTAGATGAATTTATTTTGATTTTAAAAAAATATTTGGAGATGGCAAAGATACCTCAAGTGCAAAATCTTGATGCCCTTGAAATTTCTAAGCAAAGTTCTAATTATTATAGAAGTTTTAAAAATTTAATCTTAATTGGATTTGATGAAAATTATGAAAATAATAAGAAATCAAATTTTATCTACAAGAGAGAAAGTCAAAGTGCTATGGAGAAAATGGGGCTAATAAAGGATAATTTTAAGAGAGATTATATTTATTTACTTTATGATTTTTTCATAGCTGAAAATATTTTAATGCTTTGTGGAGATAGAGAAAAGGGATATTCAAAACTTTTAAATTCTATCATTTATGATTTGAATCTTGAAGTTCAAGAAAAAGAAAAAATCTATGAAACTTCTAAACTATATAGAAGAGAAGAAGTTGAAAAAGAAAATTATCAGATTGACTTTCTAAATTTGACAGAAATTAATAAAAAAATTTCTGCTAGGTCTTATTCTGTCACAGATTTTGATGTTTTAAAAGACTGCCCAAGGAGATTTCTATTTGAAAGAGTTTATGGACTTGGAAAGCTTGAAAAGGACTATGATGAAAAATTTTATATAAATATGGGGGATAAGTACCATCATATTTTGGAAAAATATTTTAAAGCAGAAAGTGGATTTAACGAAGACAAGTTAAGGGAATTGATTTTGGAAGAAGAAAATCTTGGGAATTTTGAAAATTTATCTTTCCTTAACAAAGTTTCGGTCTTAAATTCTCAAAAAATTTTGGGAGAATATATAAAAAAAGATTTAGAAGTTCAAGAAAAATATGGATTTAAGCCAAAATATTTTGAAGAAAGTTTCATGACTGATGTGCGAGGACTAAAAATTAAGGGGAGAATCGATAGGATTGACGCTCGTGGCGATGAGGAAATTTTAATGGACTACAAGAGGTCTTCTGTAAAAACAAAGAAGGAAATTGAAGATTTAAAATCTTTCCAAATGCCACTTTATGCTATAGCAAGAAGAAAAGTGGGTAAGAAGTTATCGATGGCGAATTATGGTTCTATTAAAAAAGGAGAAATTTCCACTGTTATAAAAAATTCTGACATCTTGGCAAAAGATGACAGAGGAAGATATTATTTCACAGAAGAGGAAATTCAAGAACTTTTAAGTAGAGTTGAAGATGAGATAATTTCCATAACTGACAGTATAAAAAGTGGGAATTATGAATCTACTAGTGATTGCAAAAATTGTGATTATTTAGAAATTTGCGAAAATAAGGAGAAATTTAATGGATAAAAAAGAACTTAGGAAAAAATATACAAAAATAAGAGCGGAAGTAAAAAATAAAGACGAAAAAGACAAATTAATTCGAGAAAAATTAAGAGATCTTGAGATTTATAAAAATGCAAAATCAGTTTTTGTTTTTATATCTTATAGATCTGAAGTGGATACAAAGGAAATAATTGAAAACATACTTGAAGATGGAAAAAAACTTTTAGTTCCCCTTGTTAAGGGCAAAGAAATGATAGCAGTGGAAGTAAAGGGAATTGATGACCTTGAAGAAAATAAAATGGGCATTTTAGAACCAAAAGATGGAGAAGAGGTAAAAGATGTAGACTTAACTATAACTCCTGGTCTTGCCTTTGACAAAGATGGTTATCGCCTTGGTTATGGTGGGGGGTTTTATGATAAATTTTTTGCCAAAGTTGACACAATAAGAATGGGCATTGGATATTCAGATCAATTTGTGGAAAGCTTAGTTCACGAAGAATATGACAAGCCTTTAGAATATCTTTTGACAGATGAAGGCTTAGTAGAGTTTGATCAAAAATGAAAAGATCTTATCCAGAAATAGAAGCTAAAACTTGGAAATGGGTATTGGCACTTTTTCTATCAATAGCATCCTTCTTTGGAGTTAGCCTTATATTTGGACTTTTGAACTTGAAAAATGAAGTTTTATTGGCACTAGTAATAAGTATTTGTGCCCTCTTGTCCCTTCTTGTAGTTGATCGAGATTTTATTTTTAAAATATTTTTGCCACTAAAAATGAAGGACCTTCTCTATATTTTAATAGGTCTTGGATTTTCCTTTGTGGCAGTTATAGTATCATCTATTGTTGTAGAAAAAATGGGGATAGAAGGCAGTGCCAATCCAATTTTTGATGTTTTGACAGAAGATAATATTAAAAGCTTTTTTGCCTCAACTCTGATCCAATTTATTGCAGAAGAAATAATTTTTATAATTCCCTTTTTATTTGTTATAAATAAATTTAAGACAAAAAATGAAACTTTAAAAACTATTGTGGCAATACTTGTTTCATCAGTGATTTTTGGTGCTATGCACATTTCAACTTATAATTTCAATATTCTGCAAGCAGTCCTTGTGATCTCTATAATAAGAACAGGTCTCTCCATGTCCTATGTAATTTCAAAAAATTTGACTGTCACTTATTTGATTCACATAATTTATGATTGGACCCTTATTGGAATATATTTGACAGCAGGACAAATGATTTAAATATTAAAAAAATAAGCCCCTTAATCCTAAAAGTGGATTGAGGGGTTTTTATGTTTAGATATTTTAAATTGAAAGTTCTTTAAATCCATTTCCTAAAATTTCTGAAGTGTCAGACACAGTTACAAAAGCTTTTGGATCCTTTCTTTTAATAATTTGTCTCACCTTAACTAGTTGTCTTGAAGAGCAGACAACATAGAGGATATGAACATCTTTTTTCATATAAGAAGTTATTCCCTTTATGTAAGTTGCGCCTCTATTTATTTCTTCGTGAATTTCTCTTGCAATTTCTTCATTGTAGTCAGAAATAACTAGGACTTGTTTTTGTTTTCCAACGCCAAGTTGAATCCTATCAATTACGCTGTAATTTATAAACATCAAAATCAAAGTAAAGAGAACCTTGTCTATTGAATACAAGTAACCTAGACAAGAGACAATAATAAAATTAATTCCCATTAAAACATTACCAATAGTAATATTAAAATTCTTTTTCAAAATAGCAGCTATAATATCAAGCCCACCAGTAGAAGTTCCACTTCTAAAAGCAATGCCTGCTCCAATTCCATTTAAGAGTCCACCAAATATACATGCAAGGATGGGTTCTTTTGTCAGATAAAATCCTGGCATAAGTTTTTCATAAAAAGAAATAAAAAGTGATAGGAGAAAAATTGCAAGTGTGGAAAAAAATGTAAAGTCCCTATCAAGAAAAAAGAAACTTAAAATGGAAGTTGGTATATTTAAAAAGAATACAAGTAAAGGAAGGCTAATTCCAGTTACATTTGATGTCAAAATACTAAGACCTGTTAAACCTCCAGATATAAGTAAGTTTGGTTTAATAATATATGTAATTGAAAAGGCAGTTATCAAGTTGCAAATAATTACAGAAAGCAATTTCCTGCCAAAAGTTTTTGAAAAAATCCAGTTCTTAAAACTAGTCTTATGTGAATTCACTTTATCACCTCAATTTGTATGATACACCAAATTAAAAAAAATATTAAGTGATAAATTTGTTATATATAAGATAAAAAATATAAAACAGGAAAAAATAATCAAAGATGATAGCTAAACTTGAAGCTTTGTGATGAATTTGTGAAAATGATTACAGAATTTAAAATTTTATTTTTTTTTTGAGAAAATGCTAATAAAAAATTAGAAAAGTTTAAGGGCATAAAAGATAAAAATAGCTTACTATTGTTTACGAATTGAATTAATATAGGCTAAAAATAAGAAAATGATAAAGCTTAAATTATAAATACAAACAATTAGTTAAAATTGACTTGCAAACTTGAACTTAATATTTCTATTTGATATAATTATGACTGTAAGAAATGGTTATCATGATTATACATAAAGGAGAGTGTTAATAATGACAGATACTTTAAATCCGTTAGTAGCAGCTCAACAAAAAGTTAAAGCTGCATGTGACAAGCTAGGTTGTGACCCAGCAGTTTATGAAATTCTAAAAGAACCTGAAAGAGTAATTGAAATCTCTATCCCAGTAAAAATGGATGATGGTTCAGTTAAAGTTTTCAAAGGTTGGAGATCAGCTCACTCAACAGCAGTTGGTCCTGCTAAAGGTGGATGTAGATTCCATCCAAATGTA
>QWCE01003039.1_pt1 | contig 32869 bp, 29 predicted proteins | sample 1972531 | NCBI WGS metagenome assembly QWCE01 (sample SAMN09866716, study PRJNA288562) | Human gut metagenome isolate term4_stool, whole genome shotgun sequencing... | reverse complement strand
GCTGCCATAAGATCACCCCTATGCTTTTTCTTTTATTCTACTGCATTTTTCGATTTTGTGCAATTTATATATGAGGTTTGAGTTTTCAGATACACCCTAATTGCTCTGGGGCTGAATGCTTCTGAGCTGCACCTTCGGCGGGTATACAAAACCGTGTTGATGCTGCCATGGGCAATGCCTGCCTACATTTCCATTTTGCTCTGGCGTGTGGGCATCTTCAATACCGAATTTGGAATTTTGAACAAGCTTCTCGGGCTTTTGGGATTTGAAAAAATCGATTTTCTCGGCAGCAATGCCATTGCGTTCTGCTCCTGCTTGGTGCTGAACCTTTGGATGGCTCTTCCGTTTATGATCTCCACGATCGACGGGGCACTGCAAAGCGTTGACCGAAATCTCTATGAAAGCGCCAAGCTGGACGGGGCCGGTTTTTGGACTACCGTTTGCAGCATTACCGTACCTTCCATTTGGCCCATTGTTGCACCTGCTGCTGTTATGACCACGTTTATAACGTTCAAGCAGTTTGACATCATCTATCTTTTGACGCAGCAGCGGGGGTATATGACCGGCGCAAATCTGAATACAGTCATCACCTATGCCCATCAGAATGCTTTCGTTTCCAATAATTACGGATTGTCCAGTGCAGTCAGCATGCTGCTTTTTGTCATTATTATCTTGTTTTCTTTGATGACAAACCGCAGTCTCCAGGAGGAATGAGCCATGATATCTGCTGCGTGTAAAAAAAGAGTCTGGAAAACAGTCTGCCTCAATGGAATATTTCTCCTGCTCTGCCTGCTGGCACTCATGCCGATTCTTTATGCACTGTCTGTATCCTTTAGCGGAAGGGGCACAGTTCTTTCCGGATCGCTTTCACTGTTTCCGCAAAATCCGACATTCGAAAATTATCGGGCGATTCTGTTTGATGAGCCGTTCCTGCTGTGGATGAAGAATTCTCTGCTTCTTAGTGCCGGAACCATACTCCTGGCAATGCTCTGCGCCATTCCTGCTGCCTATGCCGCATCTCGCTGGAGATTCCGGGGCCGAAAATCGCTGCTCCAGGCTTTGTTGGTCCTCAACGCTTTTCCTCAGGTCCTTTCTCTGTTTGCACTTTTTCGCGTGCTCAAGACCCTCGGTCTTCTGAACAGGCACGCAGGGTTGATCCTGATCTACGCCGGATCAATGTGTGTATTTGCCATATGGAATATGAAGGGATATTTCGATACGATCCCTGTAGAGATCGAAGAGGCATCTAAAATGGATGGAGCCACCGATCTTCAGATGATCCGAAAAATCGTGCTGCCGCTGGCTAAGCCTGCAATCATCGTCACCTGCATGATGGTTCTGATCACTGTGTGGAATGAATATCTGTTCTCTACAACGTTCTTGCTGGACAGCCGGACCTATTCCTTGGCGGGCGGACTTTATCAGCTGCAATCCAATGATTACAGCCGAAGCTGGCCGATGTTTACAGCGGCGTCAATTTTGACTTCCGTTCCGCTGCTCCTAATTTTCTTTAAAGTGCAAAAATATATGGTCTCCGGTCTGACTGCCGGAGGCGTCAAAGGCTAATGCAAAAAGGAGGCTTACCATGATTGAAAGACAAGCCATTACCCATATTCCGCTTTCCCAATACGCCTTTACAAACAGCGAAACCAGCATGACTATTCGCATCCGCACTGCAAAAGACAATTTGTTGGCTTGTACGCTTTGGTACGGTGATCGCGTATACCCGAAAGATCCGATCTTGTTTACTCCTCTCTCTATGGAAAAAGTAGCATCTGATCTCTATTTCGACTATTATGAGGTCACCTTTGAAAGCCCGTACACCCGAGTCTGCTACTATTTTGAATTGGAGGATCAAGAGGAATCTACTTATCTCTATGCAGATATTTTCTCGAAAAAGCTGCCAAAAGAGCGAAGTGAATTCTATCAATACCCATTTATGCGCCGGGAGGAGATCAGCACAGTTCCGGAATGGTTAAAACACGCAGTGGTGTATAATATCTTTCCGGATAGTTTTGCTTCCGGATATCGTACCATCTCCGCATCCGGCAATGAAACCACCTGGGAACGGGGGCTTTCATTACACAGCAGATTGGGCGGAACCATTCCCGGTATTACAGAAAACCTGGATTACATTGCACAGCTCGGCTTCAACTGTATCTACCTGAACCCGCTGTTCGTAGCCGGAGAATATCACAAATATGATATTCTGGACTACCATCACGTTTGTCCCAATATGGGTACAGACGCAGATTTTCATGCGCTTGTAGACAAGGCACACGAAATGGGACTGCGCGTGGTGATCGACGGGGTATTCAACCACTGCAGCTGGCAGTTCTTTGCCTTTGACGATGTTGTACATTACGGGGAATCGTCCCGCTACAAGGACTGGTTTTATGACTTGCGATTCCCTGTCGTCCGGCCAGAGACATCCGACGCGGTCCCAAACTACAGCTGCTTTGCTTATGAGCGAAAAATGCCAAAGCTAAACAGCTCCAATCCAGAGGTTCAGGCCTATTTTTGTGAGGTAGGACGATACTGGATCGAACAATTCCACGTGGATGGCTGGCGGCTGGACGTCGCCAATGAGCTGGACCGAGACTTCTGGCGGGTATTTAAGAAGGCAACACGGCAGGCTGATCCGGAAAGTGTCATGATCGGTGAAATTTGGGAAAGCGCAGAAAGCTGGCTGCGTGGGGATATGTTTGACTCCGCAATGAATTATGATTTTCGAAAGAACTGTCGCGACTTCTTTGGCTTAGAGGCCATCAATGCCCTGGAATTTTCCGGCCGTATTACGGATATGATGTACCGCTATCCAACGGGTATCCTGCAGGGGCAGCTGAATCTGCTGGACAGCCACGATGTAAATCGATTTATGTCCTATTGCCAGAATGATATCCGCCGCTTCCGTCTGGCGGAGGTGTTCCTGTTTACTTCTCCCGGCGCACCCAGCGTCTTTTACGGAGATGAATTGGGAATGGATGGGAACAGCGAGTTTACCCTTCGGGGACCTATGCCTTGGAAGGGTCCCAAGCATGACGAGCGAGAATTTTTCAGGCAGCTGATCACGCTGCGCAAGGAGAATGAAGCCTTGATGACCGGAACATTCCAAACAACGGCCGCAAGCGAAAGCGGGCTTCTGATCTATCGGCGTGAGCTTCCCGGGCAGAAAATCACAATTGCCCTGAACGGCCGGAACGGCACTGTATCCATCGGTAAATGCACACCAGACAGAGAAGCTGTGCTGAGCTATGAATTTTCAGGCGTAACGCTCGGTCCCTTTGGATATGCTATTTTTGTTGATCAATAGTGTAGACACAGCTTTCTCAGCGCAGGAAAGTAAATTACCACGGACTCTTATATAGCTATAGCAAAAGGCGGCATGGTCAAACCCATGCCGCCTTCTGCGACTATATCTCGTTACTCGATCGCGATGATCTTCTTCTCAGGCAGCTGCTTCTTCACGTTCTTGGGAACGCTCAGGCGCAGGACACCGCCTTCGTATTTGGCGCTGATGTCCTCGGGCTGGATGTTGGAGCCTACATAGAAGCTGCGGCTGCAGGCGCCGGTATAGCGCTCCTGGCGGATGTACTTACCGTTCTTATCGGTCTCATCCTTATCCAGGCCCTTGGCTGCGGAGATGGTCACATAGCCGTCCTTCAGCTCCACATTGATCTCGTCCTTCTTGAAGCCGGGCAGGTCAATATCCAGCTCATAGGTGTCCTCGGTTTCCCGCACATCGGTCTTCATCAGATTCCGTGTGTGCTTGCCGTACAGGGGATTCTCGGCTCTGGATGCAACCATACCAAAGGGATCATTAAAGAAATCATCAAACAGGTTCTCACCAAAAATGCTAGGCAACATAAGTCATTCCTCCAATTCAAATGTTTCGCGGGCGCTGGAGATGCCAACGTTGGCGTTCTTTTGTTACCGGATCTGTATCTTCCGTTCCTCTTTCAGGAACAGCTATACTATACCACACTTTTTAGCACTGACAAGTGGATAGTGCTAATTTTTCTTTGAAACTTTTGTGAACGGAGCATAGACTATTTGTGACTTTCGGGGATTCTTCCCTTATTCTTTGAAAAATATCGGTATTTGAGCCGATAAAAATTCAATTATCAGGCGTTCATAGGCATCTCGGAGCCAAGCCTGTTATCCGAAGCAAAAGAACGGCAGGATTTTTATTGAACATTCCCTGTTTTATACGCAGCCGGATTTTCGCCTGCGGCTAACTTTCGGGGCCTGGCCGGACGAAATTCAGGAGGGTTAACGGTTGCCAAAAGGGGCGGATGTGTGGTATGATAATCCAAAAAGAAACACACAGCCTGACAAAACAGAGGAGACCATATGATAAACGTTTGCGACATTCAGGTCATGAAGCCGCTGCTTGCTGAGCACGGGTTCCATTTTTCCAAGGCCAAGGGGCAGAATTTTCTCATTGCCTCCTGGGTGCCTGCCTCCATTGCCCAGGAATCCGGGGTGGATGAACACACCGGCGTGCTGGAGATCGGCCCCGGCATCGGCCCGCTGACCCAGCAGCTGGGGCTCCGGGCGACAAAGGTCTGCGCCGTGGAGGTGGACACCCGGCTTGCCCCCATTCTGGGCAAGACCGTGGGAGAATTTCCCAATGTGGAGATCCTATGGGGAGATGTACTCAAGCAGGACATCCGGGCCCTGGTGGCAGAGAAATTCCCCGGCCTTCGGCCCATGGCCTGCGCCAACCTGCCCTATTATATCACTACCCCCATCCTCTCCGCCCTCCTGGAGGCGGACTGCTTCGATGCCGTGACGGTCATGGTGCAGAAGGAGGTTGCCCAGCGCATCGCCGCCGCCCCGGGCACCGGGGACTATGGCGCATTCTCCGTGTTCTGCCAGTATTACACCGAGCCGGAACTGCTCTTTGACGTGCCCCCCAGCTGTTTCCTACCCCAGCCCAAGGTGACCTCTGCGGTGGTCACCCTGCGCCGCCGTGCGGAAAGGCCCTGGGATGTGGCGGATCAGGATATTTTCTTCCGGGTGGTCCGATCCAGCTTCGCCATGCGGCGGAAGAAGCTCTCCAACGGCTTGGCCTCCGGCTTCCCGGAGCTGGGCAAGCAGGGGGCTGAGGATGTGCTGCGGGTGTGCGGCTTCCCTGAAAACGTCCGGGGCGAGACCCTGGGCATTCCGGAATTTGCGTTGATCGCCAATGAGATCGTCCGGCGGAGGGAGGCAAAATGACCGAAATTTTGTTTCTGGATTTGGACGACACCATCCTGGATTTTCACAAGGCAGAGCGTCTTGCCGTGGCAAAGACCTTCCGGGCCTTCGGCCTGGAGCCCACGGAGGATGTGCTGACCCGGTATCACGAGATCAATAAGCAGCACTGGCAGCGTCTGGAAACCGGGGAGATCACCCGGGAGCAGGTGCTTACCGGCCGATTCCAGGTCCTTTTCAACGAGCTGGGCCATGCGGTAGACCCGGAAAGCGTCGCCCGGAGCTACGAGCACAACCTTGGCATTGGCCACTACTATCTGCCCGGGGCCCGGGAAGCTCTGGAAGAGCTCCGGGGAAAGTACCGGCTGTTCCTGGCCAGCAACGGCACTGCCTCGGTGCAGCACAGCCGCCTGGAAAGCGCGGGGCTGTATCCGGTGTTTGAGCGGGTCTTCGTCTCCCAGGAGCTGGGCTTTAACAAACCGGCCAGGGAATTTTTCGATGCCTGCGCCGCCCAAATTCCGGGCTATGCTCCGGAAAAAGCCATGATGGTGGGCGACAGCCTGTCCTCGGATATCCGCGGCGGGAAAAATGCAGGGATCCGGACCTGCTGGGTGAATCCCGACCACAAGTCTGCGCCGGAGGGGCTGACGCCGGACTACGAGATAGAAGCCCTTTCCCAGCTGCCGGAACTGCTGTGCCGGGATACATCAAAAGTGAACGAAAGCTAACAGGGGGGCTGCCTTGCGGCAGCCCCCCGTTGTCAAATTCTTATTTCCACAGTCCGTCCGGATACAGGCCCGCTTCGGTCATGGCCTTCAGAGCGGCTACGACCACGGGCTTGTCGGCGGCATAGGTAACGCCGTACCACTTATCCGGGGAGTAGAGCATCTTTACCGTTGCCTTATCCTCAGCCAGCAGGGCAGAGACGGTGGAGGGCAGGAAATATTCGCCCTTCATGGGATTCTCCGCCAGGGCCCTGTCCAGGAATGCGGGGAACCGGGCCTCGCTCTCGGCGGCGAAGCTGGGGGTGAAGCCCCACATATTCATGGAGACGGTGGTCTTCTCGGGCAGCTCTGCCCAGGTGCTGCCGTCCTCGGTGAAGCGGATCACGCCGTCGGCCTGCTTCTCGATCTTGGTGCGCTCCACGACGCTTTCCAGATAGCCTTCTTCATTCACCTGGCACACGCCCCGGGCCACGGAGCCATTGTCCGTCACGGTCTTGCCCAGCTCATAGCCCACCATGCAATAGCGGTACTTGCCGTCATCGGCATGGGCGGAGAGGTAATTGTAGATCTCCTTGAAAGCTGCCTTGCCGTAGTAGTCGTCGGCGTTGATGACGGCGAAGGGGGCATCGCCGATGGCCTCCCGGGCGCAGACCACCGCGTGGCAAGTGCCCCAGGGCTTGGTGCGTCCTTCGGGGACGGTGTAGCCAGCGGGGAGCTTGTCCAGCTCCTGATAGGCATAGCGGATCTCCAGGGGAGCCTTCTCCAGTCTGGCCCCTACGGTCTCCATGAAGTCCTTTTTAATGGCTTCCTTGATAATGATCACGGCGGTGTCAAAGCCGGCCTCGTGGGCATCGAACAGGGAGTAGTCCAGGATGGCCTCTCCCTCGCAGCCTACGGGATCGATCTGCTTCAGTCCGCCATAGCGGCTGCCCATACCCGCAGCCATCACAACCAGAATGGGTTTCTTCATTTTCTGTTTCTCCTTTTACTTTGTCTCTTCTTCTACGATCTTCGCCATCTCATCCCAGTGCTTCTCCATTTCGGAGACCAGCTTGAACTGGGTGCGGGCGCGGTCCAGATTGTGGTCGGGATAATGGATACCGAAATAGTGGTCGCCGTCTAAATAGTCCGTCAGGAAGCGGACGCCGCATTCCAGGGTCATGGTCAGCGCGCCCAGAGGCAGGGCCTTCCGCTCGTTCTCGGTGAGACCCGGGCAGGCAGTCAGGAAGCCCCGGGTAAAGATCCGGTACAGCTCCAGATCGATGGTCATCTTGCTCAGGTCCTTTTCGTCCTCGGCAGCGGTAGCTGCGCCGAAGCGGATGGAGTCGCCGAAGTCATAGGCGCTGAGGCCGGGCATGGTGGTGTCCAGGTCGATGACGCACAGGGGTGCCCGGGTCGCTGCGTCCAGCATGACATTGTTCAGCTTGGTATCGTTGTGGGTGACCCGCAGAGGCAGCTCTCCGGCACGAAGCATGGCCGCCAGCTTGCCGCCCACAGCCTCGTGGGCCAATACAAAGTCGACCTCCGGCTGCACGGAAGCGGCCCGGCCCATGGTGTCCTTCTCCAGGGCCTCCCGGAACAGGCGGTAGCGGTCCGGGGTATTGTGGAAGTTGTGGATGGTCTCGTGCAGGGTTTCAGCAGGAAAATCCGCAAGCTGCTGCTGGAAGGTGCCGAAGGCAATGGCGCTCTGGTAGAAGTCCTCGGGGCACTCCGGGGCCTGGAGGCACAGGCTGTCCTCCACAAAGTCGTACATCCGCCAGTCGCTGTTTTCGCCCATATGTACCCAGCTCTTGCCTTCGTCCGTGGGGATCAGAGTCAGAGCTGCCCGGGGATCGGAGGACTTGCTATGCAGATGCTTTGTGACGGCCTCAACATTCTCCTGCAGACCGGCAATATCCGGGAAAGCCCGGTTGCTGAGCTTCTGCAGAATATACCGCCGCCCGGTATCCGTCACGGCCAGGTATGTCTCGTTGATGTGCCCGCAGCCATAGCGTTCACAGGAAACGACCTCTCCCTGGGTCTGAAAATGGGAGAGCACTTCTTTCAAACTTGGTTCCATTTCTTTTCTCCTTTTCCGCTGAACAGTATATCAGCAAGTGCGTAGTGTGTAAAGCTCCATTTTCTTTTTGAAAAAGCCACCTGTGCAAGCAGGTGGCTTTCAGTTTGCCTTTTACGCTGCCTGCAATGAGGCGGCAAACGGTTACGGCAGGCTTGCTTTGCATAAATCAATTATATCAAGCATACTTTCAATGTCAAATTAAATTTTGCCGTTTTTTGGTAATTTTGCCTGCTATTGCGCAAATTTGTTAAAAAGATACAATTTCTTGGCGTTTATTTTGTACATTAATCATTTCATTCTTGGGTTCGCTCTGCCGAATGTCCGGAATGCTCCGTTTATCAAAAAAGCCTCTGCCTGTGCATGCTTTACCATTTTGAACTCTGCACGTGCCAATCTTCTAATTTTAAAAAAGCCACCTGCGCGAACAGGTGGCTTTCACTTAGCCCTTTACGCCGCCTGCGGTGAGGCCGCTGGTCAGGTTCTTTTCGATGGACATGAACAATATCACCACGGGGATGATTGCAAAGATGGAGGCTGCGAAGAGATACTGCCACTCGATCATATTGTAGCCGTTGAAAATGTTGATGCCAACGGTCAGCGGCTTAAAGGTATCGGTGGAGATCAGGCACAGAGCCACGGTGTATTCATTCCAGGCGTTGATGAAAATGAAAATCAGGGTGGTGACAATGCCGGGGGCTGCCACGGGCAGCAGAATCCGGAGCATGGCCTGGACACGGTTGCAGCCGTCAATGGTGGCCGCCTGCTCCATCTCCGCGGAGATGCTCATAAAGGTACCCCGCAGGAGCCAGATGGTAAAGGCCTGGTTAAAGGCCGCATTGATGAAAATCAGGCCAAGAATGGAGTTCGTCAGGTTCAGGATCTGCATGACCTTGTAGATACCGATCAGCAGAACCACCGGGGCGAACATCTGGGACACGATGATGAAGCCCAGGAAGGCCGTCTGGCCCTTGAACTTCATGCGGGCCAGGGCGTAGGCCGCCGGAATACCGCAGAGCATGGCGATGACGGTGGAGCCGCCTGCAATGAGGATGGAGTTCAGCATGTATTTGGCCATGGGCGCTCTGGACCAGATATCCACGAAGTTCGACCACATATATTTAATGGGGAACACGGTACCGTTGATGCTGAAAATCTCCTCACGGCTTTTCAGAGCCGTGCAGAACATAACAAAATAGGGGTAGAGAATAAACAGGCAGATGAGCACCACCACAAAGTAGAGGAGGATCCGGCTCAGGAGCTTTTTCCAGTTAACACAAACATCGTCCTTCATAGCTTAATCCTCTCCTTTCTTCAGCGTGGAGACCATGTAGCAGCTGGCGCAGACCAGCAGAATCAGGAAGCCGATGACGGAAACCGCGGCGGCCTCGCCCTGCTTGCCATTGTAGAAGGCCAGCTTGTAGAGGTAGGTAACCAGGGTATCGGTACGGCTGGCGGGGTCGCCCTTGGTGATGGTCCAGACGATGGGGAAGGAATTGAACACGTAGATGATGTTCAGCACCGTGGCCACGGTCAGGCTGGGCTTTACCAGGGGCAGGGTGATGTGGAACAGCTTCTGCCAGTAGCTGGCGCCGTCCACAATGGCGGCCTCATAGAGGCTGCTGTCGATGCTCTGTAAGCCGGACAGCGCCGTGAAGCACACGAAGGGAATGGTTACGAAAATACCGCAGGCAATTTCCCAGGCGAAAAACGCACCGGGAGTGGGAGTCCAGTTGACATTGGTCTGGATGATGCCCAGGGTTTTCAGCAGGGTATTCAGTGCGCCGTAGTCCGTATTGATGATGAACTTCCAGGCGCTGGCCTGAATGACCAGGGTGGTGGCCCAGGGGAACACCACAATGGCCCGGGCAACCTTGCGGCCCTTGAACTGGTTGTTCAGGATCAGGGCCAGAATAAAGCCAAGCACCGTGGACAGGACGACTACCAGGACCGTCCAGACAACGGTATTTTTCAGCACCATGGTAAATTTGCTGCTGCCAAGGACCTTGCTGAAATTCTCAAAGCCTGCAAAGCCCTTGATGAGGCCCGCCTTGGTCACCTGGCTGAAGGCCATGCGGAATACGAATCCGATGGGGACAATGATGAAAATCGCCATGAGGATCACGCTGGGCAAAATCCAGATATAGGGCTCAATCGTGCTGCCCAGGCGACGGGGTGTGTTCTTCTTCACGAAGCAACCTCCTTCTGTTTGGTTCCTTGTCCCCTCAAATGCCCTGCCTGAAAGCATTTCAAAAAACAAGGGTCTGCCGATGCTTCCCGGGGATGCACGTCCCGGAAACAGCGGACGTGAAAAGCAGGCCGAGCCTTGCAGCTCGGCCCGCTCTGGGTTTACGTAGAAATAGAGTGCTTAGCCTGCAACTTCAGACTGCAGCTCGTCCAGCAGCTGCTGTGCGTCGCCGCCCAGGAGCACCTGCTGCTCCACATCGATGACGCCCTGCTTCACGTCTGCCCACTCAGCCTTGGCGGTGGGGTAGAACTTGGAGGAACCGACAACGTCGATCCAGGCGGTCATGCCGGGGTTGGCCTTGGCACACAGCTCAGCACCGGTGGAGGTAGCGGGCAGGAAGTCTTCCATCAGAACCCAGTCAGCATAGGGCTCGTCATCATAGAAGGCATCGATCACAGTGGAGATCGCGGCCAGCTCGGCATCGGTGTAGCCGTTGTCGAAGCACATGAAGCGGTCCATAACGCCGACGGAAGCACCGGCCTTATCGCCGTTGGTGGGCAGAGAAGCAACACCGAAGTTGATGCCGCCGTTCTCCTCGCAGTACTTGGAGATCTGGTTGGGTCCGATCATCATAGCCAGCTTGCCGGAGGCGAACATCTCCTGCAGGTCGTAGCGGGTCTCGTTGGTGGGATCGGTGTTGGTCAGGCCGGACTTGATCAGGTCGACAACGAAGTTGACAGCTTCCACGTTCTCAGCGGAATTCAGGGCCCAGTTGTTGTCGGCATCCACGAAGCCGCCGCCGTTGTTCCAGGCATAGTAAGCGAAGCAGGCCTGGCCTTCGTCGGTGGTCATGTCAACGCCCCAGGGGTAGACATCGGGGTTGGAAGCCTTGATGGCCTCGCAGGCAGCCTTCAGCTCTTCCCAGGTGGTGGGAACGTCTACGTTGGCAGCGTCCAGGATGTCCTTGTTGTAGTACAGAGCGCGGGCGGAAGCCAGATCGGGCACAGCCCAAACGGTGCCGTCAACAACGGACTGCTCCAGGAAGGAGGGGTAGAACTTGGCGTAGGTCTCCTCGGAAACCCAGTCGGAGGCGGGCAGCAGCAGGCCGTCAGCCTGGAAGTCGGCGAACACGTCGATGTTCAGCAGGTCGGGAGCTTCGCCGTTGGCAACACGGGTGTTGACCACGGTGTAGATGTCGTTCCAGGACACGCAGTCCACAACGACCTCGATGTCGTCGTGCTCAGCGTTGAACTTGGATGCGAAGTCAGCCCACCACTGGGTGGTCTGCTTGCCGTACTGGGCGGTGATCATGGTGACGGTGATCTTCTCGCCGGCAGCGGCGGGGGCCTCGGTCTCGGCTGCCTTGGTGGTCTCGGCAGTGGGGGCGGCGGTCGTTGCGGTGGTGGAGCCGGAAGAACCACAGGCGGCCAGAGCCAGAACCATGGTCAGAACCAGCAGCAGGGAAACAAGCTTTTTCATTTGGTTTTCTCCTCCTAGTTTTTCAGCATTTGCGCAGACCCGATACACGGCGGGTTTGCTTTGCACAAATAAATTATATCAGCTATCACAACAATGTCAAATGATTTTTTTCTCATTTTTGGCTTTTTTGCCTATTCATGCACAAGTTTGTGAGATAACGACAATTATGCAACACTGTTTTTGTGCATTATTTACATCATTCTTCCCTTGCTACCGTCCCATATCTATGGTATAATTTTCATGAAAAAGCTGGGAATTTGGCCTATTTTTATCATTTTGAATTCTTTGTTTATCCATAATTCCAGCTTTTGGGAAAGGCCAACTTTATTTCATTTCTGCAATCAATGCACTTTTGGAGGAATCGAACATGAATTATCTCGGCGTTACCTATTCCATCGGGGCCAAACCCGAGCTGGACCCCGGCTTCATTCCCTTCGGCGTGTGGATGGACGCCTATCTGAAGGATGCCAAAAAGCCCATCGCCATCGCCATTGAGCGGGACCAGGGCCAGGTCTCCGTCCGCAAGACCTTCATCCACGGCACCCCCGACATGGCCAAGGCAGACTACCGCTATGTGGAGCGGCTGGTCAAGTTCCTGCTGTGGTCCATCGGCGGCTTCAAGGTCTATGTCTGCGGCTGCGACCATATCGCCAAGCAGCTCCAGGCCGACTATTCCGAGAACGGCAAGCGGGCCTTCGACTACGACTTCTTCCACAAGCTGTATGAAGTAAATCTGGAGATCATCGGCCTGCCTCTGGACAAGTGCCCCGCCCCCAACGAGTCTACCCAGCCTCTGGGCGGCCACATGGACGGCTGCCGCATCGGCTTCGACGCAGGCGGCTCCGACCGGAAGGTCTCCGCAGTCATCGACGGCGAGTGCGTCTATTCCGAAGAGGTCGTCTGGTTCCCCAAGCTGAACGAGGACCCCAACTATCAATACAATGAGATCCTCACCGCCTTCCGCACCGCCGCCTCCAAGATGCCCCGGGTAGACGCCATCGGCGTTTCCTCCGCCGGTACCTTCATCGGCAATGCGCCCATGATCTCCAGCATCTTCTATAAGGTTCCCCGCAGCCGCTGGGACGAGGTAAAGACCTGCTTCGACCGGGCCGCTGCCGAGATCGGCGATGTACCCATCGTTGTTGCCAACGACGGCGACGTGTCCGCTCTGGCCGGTGCCATGGGTCTGAACACCGGCAACATCATGGGCCTGGCCATGGGCACCTCCGAGGCCGTGGGCTATGTGGACGCAGACAAGAACGTGCTGGGCTGGATTACTGAGTTGGCCTTTGCCCCCGTTGACCTGGCAGAGGACGCCATGCAGGACGAGTGGTCCACCGACTTCGGCGTGGGCTGCAAGTATTTCTCCCAGGACGCCGTTATCAAGCTGGCCCCCAGAGCGGGCATCGAACTGGATCCCGCCCTGTCCCCCGCCGAGAAGCTGAAGGTCGTTCAGGCACTCATGGCTGAGGACGATCCCAGAGCCGCCAAAATCTACCATGACATCGGCGTATATCTGGCAAATGCCGTCGTTCTGTACTCCCACTTCTACGACATTGAGCACCTGATGCTCATGGGCCGGGTCATGTCCGGCAAGGGCGGCGACATCATTCTGGACGTGTGCCAGAAGGTCCTTGCCGCCGAGCATCCCGAGCTTGCCAAGCACTGCCAGGTCATGCTGCCCGACGAGAAGACCCGCCGGGTGGGCCAGTCCGTGGCCGCAGCCAGCCTGCCGGAGATCCGGAAGTAAAGTCTAAAAATGCCAACCGGGCCGCCCCGCAATGGGGCGGCCCGGTTTTTGTACAAAAGAGCTTCCCGGATTGGGAAGGTTCGAGAAAAGGGGCTGTTAGAAAAGTATGTCGCTGCGAACCAGTGACCGATGTCACTGGGACTGGTTTTACTACCAAGATGTTTGAAAATCCGGGGGATTGCCACACCAGCGTGCGCGCTGGTTCGCAATGACAGAGCGTTTTCTAACAGCCCCTTTTCGATATTTGCCTTAGCCCAGGCCGATGGAGGCCAGGAACTTGGGAATGGAGGTGCTCAGAGCGGAGAAGGTCATGAACAGCACGAAGATATAGCTGATGGTCATGCAGATCCGCAGAGCGGTGGGCTTCTTGTAGCCTTCGTTGACGTCCTTCCGCCACAGCAGCAGCAGAACGAACAGGCCGCCGAAGGGAGTGGCCACGGAGGTGGCAATGTTGGCCATGAGGATCAGCTGCGTGGGAGAACCGCCGTAGCTGTAGCAGACGACCATAGCGAAGATCAGGCAGGCCAGGCAGCCCCACTTGATGAACTTGCTCTCCAGGGACACGTCCTTGTCGAAGCCCGCGCCCAGCAGCACCATGCCGCGCTGGGTATTGGCAAGCAATGAGGAGAAACCGGCGCCAACCAGGGCAAAGCCCATAATGTACTTGGCTGCACCGCCCATAATGGGCACCAGCATTTCAGCCAGCTGGGCAGGGGCCTTGATGGTCTTTCCCTCGGGGTGCAGCACAACGGCACCCACAACCATGATCGCGCCGGAGATCAGCACCACACTGAGGATGTGGACCAGAGCATCGGTAAACATAACGCCGTTGAACAGGTCATCCTTCTTCCACTTCTTCTCCTTGCCCAGGTAGGTATTGTAAATACCGGTGGTGATGGCAGCGTTGGTGGAGATGAAGGCCAGCGCGGTGACCAGGCTGCCCTCAGGCAGCCGGAAGCCTACCAGACCCTTGCCGAACTCGCCCCACTCGGGACCGCCCACGCCAACCAGGGTGGCATAGAAGGAGACGATCATGACCAGAATGCAGGCGGTGATCAGCTTTTCAACCTTGGAATAGACGTTCTTTGCGAAATAGCAGTACAGGACAACCGCGATGAGGATCACGGAACCAACCTTCCAGTTGATGCCGAAGATCAGGTTCATGCCGGCACCGGTGCCGGAAATATTGCTCATGGTGAAGAACAGGCAGGCCAGGAACGTGGCAATGGACACAATGCCGGAGGCCACGGGGCCATAATACTTGCGGATGGCGTGGATGGTGGGCATACCGGTGACAATGGCCAGACGGTTGGTGACCATCATGAAGGTCATACCCATGAAGATAATGGGCCATACCAGCCACATCAGGCTGTAGCCATAGCTGGAGCCCAGCATGGCGGCGGTGGTAACGGCGCCGGGACCGATGACAATACCGGTGGCGATCAGGCCGGGGCCGATGCGCTTGATCAGGTCCTTAAAGGGCAGCCGCTTGACGTCGGCGCCGATGACCTGGGTATTATTCTGTTCGCTCATTTTTATTCTCCATTCTATTTAAATCAGAAAAAAGGGGGCGCTGCGCGTTTCGGCAGCGCCCCCGACAAATCAATGGAAACTCAAACGGATGCTTACTTGTACTGCTCCATGTCGACCTTGGGCAGCTGGCTGCGCTCCAGGCCCAGAGCGACCCAGTCCTTCTCCTCCTGGTTCAGGGGCAGAACGGGCTTGCGCATCAGAGCGGAGGTGAAGATGCCTCTCTGGTACAGGGCTTCCTTCAGACGGGCATGGGCCTCACCGGAGGGCTGGCCGCCGCCGTAGATAGCCTGGGAGATGTGGTAGATCCGGTTGGACCAATCCTGAGCTTCCTTCAGGGTGTGCTTCTCGGGATGAGAGAACACGTCCCATGCCGGGCAGATCAGCTCGGGCACGCAGCCGGCGAAGCCGATCAGAGCGCCGTCCATGCCGGGGAACCAGCTGACGCACAGGGTCTCGTCGTGGCAGGTGATCAGGGAGATATCGGGGCACTCCTGCCGCAGCAGACGGACGTCGTGCTCGTAGATGGAGGTCACACGGGTGCCCATCTTGATGCACTTGACATGGTCGATCTCCTTGCACATCTTGATCAGGGTCTCAACAGGATAGAAGGCCTTGGAGGTAGCGGGGTACAGGTGGATGATGATGTCGATGTCGGCACCCTCGGCAACGTCCTTGATGTACTCGAAAGGAGCGTTGGGGTTCATGCCGAAGCGCAGCCACATGTGGGGGGGCATCAGCAGGATGCCGTCAGCGCCGGCTTCCTTGGCTTCCTTGGCCATCTCGATGGACTCGGCGGTGTTCTCGCAGTTGACACCAGAGATGATGGTCATCTTGTCGCCGCACTCTTCGGCGCAGATCTCAACGACGCGCTTGCGCTCTGCACGGGTCAGGCCGGTGATCTCGCCGGTGTGGCCGTTGCAAACCAGGCCCTCGATTCCCTTGCCGTAGAAGCTCTTGATCCAACGCAGGTAAGCGCGGAACTCGGGCTCGTTGATGGAGTAGTCATCGTTCAGGGGGACGGAAACAGCGGGGAAAATGGTCTTGAAAGTCTTAACCTTAGCCATGATAAATATCTCCTTTAAAATCTAATTCTGTAAATGGATTTTCGTTTGTGTGCACGCGGCTCTGCATCTCCCCTCGCGCGCCGGAGTTTTGCATCGCCTTGTGCAATCGTTTGCTTTGCTGTGCCTTATTTATATCACGGCAATTCTCCCCTGTCAACCGATTTGGCCTGCTCTGCAACATTTTGCATACTGGCTGCAAATTTTTGCGCAAAATGTCATTTTGCACATATGCAAACCTTTGTATTTGTGTATTTTGAAGGACAGAGCCTGCTCTTTTCACGCCGCTTCCTTTTTTCTTAGGAGGGACTTGCATTGACGCGCCGGAAGTGCTACAATTCTTTTCAGAAGAAAAAGCGGCGGTTTATCCTCCGCATAAGCAAACGATTGTACAAAGGAGTGACTGCAATGGCAACCTTAAAGGATGTGGCAAAGCTTGCCTGTGTGGATGTGAGCACCGTCTCCCGGGCTCTGAACAATACATCCTATGTCCACCCGGACACCAAGGCCCGGGTCTATGCCGCCGCCAAGGAGCTGGGCTACCATCCCAACATCATGGCCCAGGCCTTGCGGCAGGGGCGCCGGCATACCCTGGGCATGATCGTCCCCCGGCTGGACCTGGCCATATTCGCAGAGATCTTACAGGGGTTTGAGCACGAGGCCCTGGCCCTGGGCTACAGCACCATCATCTCCGTGACGGACGACGATCCCAAAATTGAAAAGGAATGCCTGAACCGGATGCGCAATAGCCTGGTGGACGGCATTGTGGTGAACTCCACAGGCCGAAACAACCGGCTCATTACGGACATCAAGGCCAGCGGCATTCCCCTGGTACAGATGATCCGCTGCCAGGATCCGAAGATCAGCAGCGTGGTGGGCGACTATGAGGCCTGCGGTTACAACGCCGTGAAATATCTCTATGGCCGGGGCTGCCGCCACATCGGCCTGGTAGCCGGGGCCCTGCACCTGAGCCCCTATGCCGGGCGGCGGAAGGGCTACTGCGAGGGGGTGGCCCGGTACGGCCTGGAGGAGATTTTCAGCGAGTCGGACAAGCAGGTGAATACTTTCCAGTACGGCTACGAGTGCACTATGCAGCTGCTGGACGAGAATCCGGAGCTGGATGCCATCATTGCCGCCCTGGATATTCAGGGCCTGGGGGTCATCCGGGCTCTAAAGGACCGGGGCATAGAGATGCCCGGGCAGGTCAAGGTCATGAGTCTGACCGGTCACCACCTGGGCGGGATGCTGCAAACTTCTATGACCTCCCTGGAAATGCCCGCAAGGCAAATGGGTGAAAAGGCCGCCCAGATGCTGATCTCCGACATCGAAGCAGCAGCCGCCGGAAAGCCCAACAGCCCGGTGCATATCTCGTTTCCCCATACCCTGGTAGAGCGGGAGAGTACATAAACAAAAAAGCTTCCCCCGCGGGGAAGCTGGCTCGCGCAGCGAGACTGAAGAGGGGCATAATGAGCGAGGCCTGTGGGAAATGCGTACTTAGGCTCCCCCTTCAGGGAAACCAAGGAACGCGCATATTTCCAGCCGCTCTCTTCCGCAACGCCCCTCTTCCGTCTCGCCTACGGCGAGCCACCTTCCCCGAAGGGGAAGGTTTTGGCTGCCTTCCTACTCCGTCAAATCAAAGTCCTTCCAAAAGGCCTTCATGGCCCGCTGGCAGGCGGCAGGGTCTACGTAATAGGACATGGCATGGCCTGCGCCGGGGACCACCACCAGCCGCTTTTGGGCGGTGCAAGCGCGATAGTTCCGGTAGGTCATCTCAATGGGTACAAAGTGGTCCTCGGTGCCGTGGATGAAGAGAATAGGCAGCTTCGTCTGCTTCATCGCCGTGAGGGTCGAATAGCTGTCGGAGGCAGTGTGGATCTTTTCACGGAAAATTTTCTCCGTCACCCAGCCCCTCAGCCAGGTATAGTTCATGTGCAGGTTCTTTTTGCTCACGTGCATCATGATGTCCCGGGGGGATGTGAAGCCGCAATCGGCAATCACGCCCCGGACGCTCTCCGGCATCTCCATGCCCGCCGCCATGAGCACCGTGGTGGAGCCCATGGAAACGCCTGCCAGATAGATGGGCAGGCCGAAATTCTGCCCGTCCGCCCACTGAGCCCACTGGCGGCAGTCGCTGCGCTCCAAAAGGCCGAAGCCCAGGTAATCCCCCTGGCTGTCCCCGTGGGCCCGCTGCTCCACCAGCAGCACGTTGCAGTGGTTCTCCAGCCAGAAGGCCGCTGCGGCTCCGAAATCCCGGGCCCAGGAGGAGCGCCAGCCATGGAAGGCAATGATCAGCCGCCGGGGGTACTTGCTTTTCAGCAGGTGGCCCTTCAGGGTCAGGCCGTCAGAGGAGCGAATGGTCACATCCTGCCGTGGGTAGCTCTCCAGTGCTTCCTGGGCCGCTTTACGCCTGGCATTGAAGCTGCCGTCCGCCTTTTTGCCCGCCACGTTAAAATACTTGCTGTAGCCGGGGATCTTCCGATCCATAGCCAGATCGGTCAAAGCCTTGCTGGCCCCGCAGCTCACCGCCGCAGCGCCCACGCCCACACCGGCCAGAGCCCCCAGGGCGATGGCCGCCGCCGTCTTTTTCTGCATAGTGGTTCCGCCTTTCTTTTTTCTTTCAAGATACTCCACGATTCTAAACTGAGAAGAAATGATACCAAAACACGCCCCGGGAAATTGCTCCGGGGCGTGTGTCATTACCATATCAGCGCATTGCCGAATGCAGTCCGCAGACCCAATAGGCGCCGTGCAGTCTGGCTTCCGGCTGCATAGGCTGCGGCAGCGGCACTGCCGCCTCGGGTACGCACCACCAGGATCACCACGGAGACAATGAGCACCACCGCCAGAAGGGCAGCGATGAGGGCCAGGGCCTTAACAAGGCCTGCATCCTTATTCTTTGCCCTGGGCTGGGGCTGCTGGGGACGGGGGCTCTGCTGAGGGCGCTGACTCTGCTGGGGGCGGCTGGGCTGCTGAGGCCGGGGGGCAGCGGGTCTTCCCGCCGTCTTGGCCGCGGGCCGCTTGGCTGCAGGCAGGGTCAGAGAGGGCAGCATCTCATAGACCACCTGTGCCGCCCGCTCGGGGTCCTGGTGCAGCAGCATATCCGTGCGCAGCAGGGCGGGCAGGCTTTCGGCCTGGGTAAAATGGACGCCCTGGGAAGCGTAGTAGTGCATCTGCTTCTGGATGGCGGTCTGGGCATCCTGCAGGTCTGCCTGGATGGCCGCCTCGGTATAGCCGGTGAGCTGAGAGATGGCCTTGGCGCTGAGGCCGCTGAGGCTGTAGAGATAGAGGTTCAGGCGCTGCCGGTCCTCCAGCATATCCGCCAGCATGACGGCCACCTGGGCGGTTTCCGCCTTGTTCAGGTCCATGCCGGGGAAGGAAAAGCTCTTCTTATCCTCCGCCGCGTCGGCCTGGCCATTTTCCAGCAGGGTGGCCCGGACCCGCATACAGCGCATGGCTGTCAGATGGCCCATCCAGTTATAGAACCGCTCCGGCTCCTGGAGAGAATCCAGCTTTTCCGCCACGGTTTTCAGGACCACGGTGGTCATCTTTTCCGCCGACTGCCGGGAGGGCAGCAGCTTGCCGCACTGATAGTGGACAATGCCCCAGGAATAGGTCAGCAGCTCTACAAGGGCCTTCCGGTCCCCCCGCTGGGCTGCAAAAATATACTCCCGCAGAGAATCCTTATTCATACTTTCTCACTCCTTACGCTGTTGCGTCCGTGACCGCCGCCGTCGTCTCGGCGGTTGTCTCTTCCGTGGTTTCTTCCGTGGTTTCTTCCGTTGTGGCCTCGGTAGCAGCCTCTGTGGTGGCGGCTGTGGTAGAAGTGGTGGTGGAATCCGCCTTAGTGCCCGTGATGCGCTCGGGGATCCGCTTCATGGCCTTCTGCATGGCGGTATAGCTGTCCGCCGTCACCTTGTCTACATAGTTATTTTCATAGGCATACATGGCCTGCTCAATGCGGACCACCCGGCGATAGCCGTCGCACTCCGTTTCCTTCTCGGTGTAGATGGGGATGTAGCTGAAATTCGTGACCTTGGTGGTTTTCAGGTCTGCATCCTTGGTGATCTCAATGTCCAGGATGACGGAATAGTTGGAGCCGCCCAGCTGGGCGTCGCCGTAAAAATCGCCCAGGGAATAGGCCACCAGCTTGCCGGTCTTCTCGTTGAGCTCTATTTTTTGCAGCAGATGGGGGTGGGAGCCGATGATCACATCCACACCGTTCTTCTGCATCAAATCCACAATCTGGGTCTGGGTTTTGCTGATCTCGTCGCTGTTGACGCTGCCCCAGTGGAGCATGGCCACGGTGATATCCGGCTTCTCGGCGGCAACCTTACTGAGAATGCCGGTAATGCCCTTCTTGTCCACCTGCTTATAGTTGGAATCGTAGTCGGTATACAATAGGTTCACGCAGTCCTCACTGCCCGCCGGAAGGCCCATGCCGCCCAGGCCCTTGGTAAAGGCCACGAAGGCCACCTTAATGCCCTGGACATCGCAGATGGTATAGCCGCCGGTTTTGTTGAAGTCCGAGGAGGTGGCGTAGGCTCCCAGAGGCTCCATGCCCGCAGCGCGGATATTATTCAGGGTGGAGTTCAGGCCGATGAGGCCATTATAGACGGAATAGGAGTTCGCCATCTGAACCAGGTCCACGCCTACACTTTTCAGATAGGTCAGCAGTTCCGTGGGGGCGGAAGCGGTTTCGGAGCCGTAGGGCTCCCCGCAGAAGTTGCCCTCCACGTTCATAACCGTCACATCCCCCACCGCCAGCTCGGCAGCCACATCCATGAAAGCCCGGCTGAAATCATAGCCCGTGGGGCCGATGCCGGAGTCCACCACGGAATTGGTGACATTCAGGTCGCCTACGGCCCGGATGTGGATGGTGGTAATGGGGTCCTTGGTTCTGCGGCCGGGCTCGGTGGCCGCCTCAGTGGTGGCTGCGGTGGTGGCCGCTGTTTCGCTGATGGAGGACACCGGCGTTGTCTTGTCGCCGGAGGCCAGCTTGAAAATCGCAACGCCGCAGCCCACCAGGACCACCAGCGCGCAAGCCGTCAACAGAAGCATTCTTCTGCGCCGCCGCTGCTGCATCCTCCTGGCCGCTTCCCGCTTCTTCCGCCGCCTCTCCATATCTTCCCGATCCAGTGCCACAGCCGTCACCCCCTTCGTGAGTTGTTTTTGTTATTATAACGGATTTTCAGGGATAAAACAAGTTTCCAATTTTGAATTCTTCTTTAAGAGTGCGATTTTCCCCCCTAACCTTCCCCCACGGGGAAGGGGGACCGCCGCAGCGGTGGAAGAGGGGTCCCACGGAAGAGAGCTGTTTGTAGCTTGTGCGCTTTTTTAGTTACCGCTCTCGCCCGTTGCGCCCCTCCTCAGTCAGGGCTGCGCCCTGCCAGCTCCCCCGGAGGGGAAGCTTTAAGCTTTACAATTTCCCTTGTCTGTTCCGCGTTTTTCAGGATCGCGGCCTTCAAGTCCTCCAGGGAATCAAATTTCTGCTCCGGGCGGAGAAAATCCAGGAATTCCAGGGTGATTTTCTTACCGTACAAGTCTCCGTCATAATCCAGCAGCCAGGGCTCCACAGTGATATGGTGGCCGCCTACGGTGGGGCGGGTGCCCACGTTGGTAACGGCTGGGTAGGCCCTTCCCTCGGCCAGTGCCCGGCAGGCATAGACGCCAAATCGGGGGACGATGACCCCCTCCGGCAGGTGCAGATTGGCAGTGGGAATGCCCAGGGTCCGGCCCAGATGACGGCCGGAGACCACGTTGCCGGAGAGCACATGGGGGTGGCCCAGAAAGGTGTCCGCTTCGGCCATGCGCCCCTGGGTCAGCAATTCCCGGATATAGGTGGAGGAAATACGAACGCCGGACATTTCCTGTTCCGGCACCACGGCGCAGGGCAGGCCCTCCTTCTCGCAGTAATCCTGCAAAAGAGAGGCCGTACCGGTACCCATGGCACCGAAGCGAAAGTCCTCTCCGCAGACGAAGCCCCCGGCGCCGAAGTCCCTGCGCAGTTCCTCCAGAAAGTCCTCCCAGGGGGTAGACTGCATTTTCTTATCAAAAGGCAGGGTCACAACCCGATCCATGCCGTAATTTCGAAGTAAGTTTTCCCGATCCTCGGCCGTATTGATCAGCGCCGGGGTGGTGCCCAGCACCAGGGTATCCGGGTGACCGGAAAAGGTGACGACACCCCGGCAGCCTTCCGACGCCAGAGTCTTCACGGCGCGAAGCAGCGCCTGATGTCCAAGATGCACCCCGTCAAAAAATCCCAGGGCGTAGATGTAGGTAGTCATGGTTTTGTCCTTTAATCGATGATTGGAAAGAGTGGCTTCCCCTGGGGGAAGCTGTCGCGGCCCTTTGGGCCGTGACTGATGAGGGGCGGCAGACAGAACCGTTGCGGAACCAATTTAAGCAGTTTTCTGCCCATTTCCGGAACAAAATTACAAAGGTTTCTTATCACCGGTTCTGCTTCCCGCCCCTCATCCGTCAGGGCTTCGCCCTGCCACCTTCCCTGAAGGGGAAGGCTTTTCACACTTCAAAGAAGCTCTTTATAGTCGACATAACACCGTTCTCCACTCTGGCCAGCATGAGGAACTCTCCGTTTTTTCCGTAGGCACGGTAGGTACCGTCGGGGACCCGGAGGGTGAAGGCGTTGCCGTTGCGGCAGCGTTTTTCCTGATTTTCGCTGAGGGTAACGGCGGGATAGCCCAGGAACGGGCTGTCCATGCTCAGAAGATACTGCTCCGGATTTTCCGCATCCAGAAGGGTCTGCAAGGGCACGGCCTTTTCGATGGTGTACTCCCCCGCCCGGGTCCGGCGCAGGGCGGCCATGGTGCCAAGGCACCCCAGCTTCTCGCCCATGTCCTCACAGAGGGTACGGATATAGGTTCCCTTGGAGCAGCGGACCCGAATACGGGCATCCTGCCCGTCAAAGTGCAGCAGCTCCAGCTCGTGGATGGTAATGGGCCGGGGCTGACGCTCCACCTCCTTGCCCTTCCGGGCCAGGTCGTAGAGCTTCTGGCCGTTGACCTTTAAAGCAGAGTACATAGGCGGAATTTGCAGGATCTCTCCCCGAAAAGCGGGCAAAACATTCAGAATATCCTGCTCCGTCACCGTTACGGGCCGCTCTTCCAGCACTGTGCCGGTGATATCCTGGGTATCGGTTTTCATTCCAAGCCGCAGCGTGGCCTCATAGGTCTTCTCCGCGTGCTCAAAAAATTCCACAGCCCGGGTGGCCCTGCCGACGAACACCGGCAGCACGCCGGTGGCCATGGGGTCCAATGTCCCGCCATGGCCAATGCGCCGGGTAGAAAATACCCGGCGCAGTCTTGCAGTCACATCCTGGCTTGTCCAGCCCTGGGGTTTATCGACAATCACGATTCCGTTCATTGGCAGGTCTCCAGCATGGCCTGCTCCACGATCTGCTCCACCTGGGCCATGGGCAGGCGGAGGCTGGCACCGGCAGCGCCCTTGTGGCCGCCGCCGCCGAACTTCTCGGCAATGACCGTGGCATCATACCCCGGCACTGCCCGGACGGAGATTTTCGCCAGACCGTCCTCAGTCTCCCGGATGGTGGCCGCCACGTTCACACCGGCCACGGTGCGGGGGAAATTGGAGATATTGTCCATATCATCGCTGGTGACCCCCAGCTCCAGCTCCACGCTGCGGGGGATGGCACAGATGGCCATGGTGCCGCAGTGCAGCAGGCGCATATGTTCCACGATCCAGCCCTGCATCCGCAGCTTGCCCAGGGTGTTGGTCTCGAAAAGCTCCTGGTTCAGCTGGTACACCCGGGCTCCCCCCTCAGCACAGGCCGCCGCCACCCGGAAGGTATGGGCGGTGGTGTTGGCAAAGCGGAAGCAGCCGGTATCCGTGCTCAGGCCCACATAGATGCGGTCCAGCACCTCCGCCTGCCGGGGCGCTTCCATAAGCTCCAGCACGTCATAGACCACCTCGGCGCAGGAGGCGCTGTCCGGGTCCACCAGCTCCAGGTCGGAAAAGGAGGTGGCAGAGCCGTGGTGGTCAATGCGCAGCCGCACCCGGCCGAGATACTGCTGCGCGTTGTCCGGCAGCATCCCGGGAGAGGCCACATCGGTGGAGATGACGGTATCGTCCTTCCCGGCCTCCTCCACGGTTAGGCCCTCCAGCATCCAGCGGAACCGGCCGCCAACGCCGGTATTCACCAGCACATGGGCGGTCTTGCCCAGACTCCGCAGCCCCAGGCACAGCGCCGAGGCGCTGCCCAGGGTATCCCCGTCGGGGCGGATATGGGTGAGAATCACATAGTTGTCATGGTCGCTCAGGAAAGCCGCCGTCTCAACCCTCGTCAGGCTCTTCGTCATGGTTTACCTCCAGAGAGTTGATGAGCTTCAGCATTTTTGCGCCGTACTCGATGCTGTCGTCCTCCGCCCAGACAATTTCCGGGGCATAGCGCAGCTGCAGAGCATGGCCCAGCTCCCGGCGGAGATATCCGCCGGCGGATTTCAGGCCCGTCAAGGCCTGCTTGGCATTTTCCCGCTGCAAAAAGCTGACATACACCTTGGTATAGCGCAGATCCGGGGTGGTTTCTACCCGGGTGATGGAGATCATGGTGTCCTGCACTCTGGGGTCCTTGACGGTCCGCAGAAGGGAGGACAGCTCTTTCATGATCTCCTCATTGATTCGATTGATACGATTGGATGCCATGTTACATCCTCCTTTTCTTGCCTTCCCCTGGGGGAAGGTGCCGCCCGCTGGCGGCGGATGAGGGGCGGTACCAACTGAAATATGGTGCCTCTCAGCAAAACTTCTTTCTTCGGAGAGGGACAGCAACTGCTTGCATTTCCCGCAGTCCAGCCCGTTGCCGCCCCTCATCCGCCCCGCCTATCGGCGGGCCACCTTCCCCCAAGGGAAGGCTATTTTATTTACCGCTTGATCTCCTGCATGGCGAAGCACTCGAAAATGTCGCCTTCCTTGATATCGTTGAACTTGACCACGCTCATGCCGCACTCATAGCCGGCGGTGACCTCCTTGACAGCGTCCTTAAACCGCTGCAAGGAGCCGATCTCGCCCTCGTGGATGACGATATTGTCCCGAAGTACCCGAACCTGGGCGTCTCTCGTGACCTTGCCGTCCTTGACCATGCAGCCTGCAATGGTGCCGATGGCGCTGACCTTATAGGTCATGCGGACCTCGGCATGGCCGATGACCACTTCCTCATACTTGGGTGCCAGCATGCCCTTCATGGCGGACTCGATCTCGTCGATGGCATCGTAGATAACCCGGTAGTAGCGGATATCCACGTTGGACCGGGCAATGGAGGCCTGTGCGCCTGCATCGGCCCGGACGTTGAAGCCCACGATGATGGCTCCGGAGGTGGAGGCCAGCAGCACATCGCTCTCGTTGATGGCGCCCACGCCGGTGTGGATGACACGGACCCGGACCTCTTCGTTGGAGATCTTCTCCAGAGAGGCCTTCACAGCCTCGGCGGAGCCCTGCACATCGGCCTTGACGATCAGAGGCAGCTCCTTCATCTCGCCCTCCTGCATCCGGGCGAACAGATTGTCCAGGGTGACCTTCTGCTGCAGCTTGGCGGCTGCATCCTTGGCGGCCTGGCGGCGCTGCTCCACCAGCTCACGGGCCATGCGCTCATCGGTGACGGCATCGAACTCGTCGCCGGGAGTGGGCACATCGGCAAGGCCGGTGATCTCCACAGGCTGGGAAGGTCCGGCGGTCTTCACCGTGCGGCCCTTATCGTTGGTCATGACGCGGACACGGCCCACGGCGGTACCGGCGATGATGATATCGCCCTGCTTCAGAGTACCGTTCTGCACCAGCAGCGTGGCAATGGGGCCACGGGTCTTGTCCAGACGGGCCTCGATGACGGTGCCCTTGCCCCGGCGGTTGGGGTTGGCCTTCAGCTCCTGCATCTCGGCGGTCAGGATGACCATTTCCAGCAGGTTGTCCAGGCCCATGCCGGTCTTTGCGGAGATGGGGCAGATAACGGTGTCGCCGCCCCACTCTTCGGGGATCAGGTCGTACTTGGTCAGCTGCTCCTTGATCTTGTCGGGGTTGGCGGTGGGCTTATCCATCTTGTTGATGGCCACGATGATGGGCACCTTGGCGGCCTTGGCGTGGTTGATGGACTCAATGGTCTGGGGCATGATGCCGTCGTCGGCAGCCACCACCAGAATGGCGATATCGGTGCACATCGCGCCGCGGGCACGCATAGAGGTAAAGGCGGCGTGGCCCGGGGTATCCAGGAAGGTGATGGTATTGCCGTTCACGTCCACGGTATAAGCGCCGATGTGCTGGGTAATGCCGCCGGCCTCACCGGCGGTGACGGAGGTCTTCCGGATGGCATCCAGCAGAGAGGTCTTGCCGTGGTCAACGTGGCCCATGACAACCACAACGGGAGCACGGTTCTCCAGCTCGTCGGCGGTGTCCACATGATCGTCAATGATCTGCTCCTCGATGGTGACGGTGACTTCCTTCTCCACCTTGCAGCCCATTTCCGTAGCCACAAACTCGGCGGTGTCGAAGTCGATGGTCTGGTTGATGGCGGCCATGACGCCGTTCTTCATCAGCAGCTTGATGACCTCACCGGCGGTCTTCTTCATCCGGGAAGCCAGCTCGCCCACGGTGATCTCCTCGGGGATCTTCACCGTCAGCTGGGCCTTCCGGGCAACCTCCATCTGCAGGCGGCGCAGCTTCTCCTGCTCCTCATTGCGGGACTTATTGCCCCGGAACTTGTTGTCCTTCTTGTTCTGCTGCTGGCCCTTCTTGCCGCCGATGCGCTGCTTGCCGCCCTGGTAGTTCTGGACCCGCTCGGAGACCAGCGCATCCACCCGGTCGTCAAAACGGGCGGAGTTCACCTGCACGGCAGAGGTATCCACAATGCGGCGCTCCCGCTTCCGCTCCGGCTCCTTGGTTTTTTCGGGCTTGGCGCTCTGGGCGCTCTGGGCAGCAGCGGGCTGTTCGGCCTTTTCGGCCTTGGGGGCTTCCGCCTTCTCCGCCTTGGACGCTTCTGTCTTCTCCGCCTTAGACGGCTCGGCCTTGACTTCCTTCTTGGGCTCCTCCTTGGGCTTCTGGGCAGCGAAGACCTGCTCCAGAGAATCGATCTGGTGAGTCTGGGTCATAACCTCGAATACCGCATTCAGTTCCTGGTCCGTCAGAACCTGGGAGTTGGACTTGGGTCTTTCATAAAACTTGGAGATGATATCCCCGATTTCCTTCGGCGTTACGCCGAAATCGGCTGCAACTTCCTTCAAACGATACTTCACAAAACTCATATATGAACGCACCTCCACTAACTAACAATCTTACTTTACTTCATGGTGTTTCTTCTTCCCTGTCCGAACGTTCCGGGCGTGGGCCTTGGCCTCCGCCTGGCGTTTTTTTGCCTTCTGGGACTTCTGAGACAGAACTTCCAGAGCTTCCTTATATTTTTCCGGCTCCGGCAGGGCCTTCACAAGGGCCAGTGCCAGGGAAACGTCCGTAATGGCAGCCATAGCCAGAGCATCCCGGCCGATGGCCTCGCCCATCTGGTCCTTATTATAGGGCAGGCGGACACACTGCTGCTCCGTACCGGCGGCAAAGCTCTTGGCTCTGCGCCAGGTGTGGTCCGAAGCATCGGAGGCAACCAGGATGGCATAGGCCTTTCCTGCTCTTGCCGCGCCGCCCACGGGCTCCTCGCCCAACTCGGCCATGCCGCCCTTCCGGGCCAGGGCCAGGTAATTCAGCGCTTTATCCATTCTGCTCCATCTCCTTCTCCAGGCGGTCATAGACCTCCTGGGGGATTTCCGTTTCCAGGCTTCTGCTGAGCGCCTTGGAGCGGATGGCCTTTTTCAGGCATTCGGGGTCCGGGCACAGGTAAGCGCCCCGGCCCGGGGCCTTACCGCTGAAATCCAGGCTGACGGTTCCGTCAACGCCCCGGACCACCCGGATGAGCTCCTTCTTGGCCTTCCGTTCCCGGCAGCCCATGCACTGCCGCTGAGGGATTTTTTTCTGCATTTGGGGTTCCCTCCTTATTGTACTTTGTGCAATTGACGTTCCCTTCTCTAACCTTCCCCACCGGGGAAGGGGGACCGCCGCAGCGGTGGAAGAGGGGGCCCGGATGATAGAGCGGTACACAGCTTGTGCGCAGTATTTTCGGACCACTCTCGCTCAGAACGTCCCTCTTCAGTCAGGGCTAACGCCCTGCCAGCTTCCCCGGAGGGGAAGCTTTTTACTCTTCCGCAGTCTCTTCCGCAGCCTCTTCCTTGGGCTGGGCCAGGGCGGCAGCCTGGGAGGCGGACTTGATATCGATCTTGTAGCCGGTCAGGCGGGCAGCCAGGCGGGCGTTCTGGCCCTCCTTGCCGATGGCGAGACTCAGCTGGTCGTCAGGCACGATCACGCTGCAGGCCTTCTGGCCGGGCACCAGGCTGACGGAGATCACATCCGCAGGGCTCAGGGCTGCCTTCACATACTGGCAGGGGTCCTCGCTCCACACCACGATTTCGATCTTCTCGCCGTGGAGCTCTTCCACAACGGCATTGACACGGCCGCCTCTGGGGCCCACGCAGGCGCCCACAGGGTCGATGCCCTCCATAGCGGCCCGGACGGCCATCTTGGAGCGGGAGCCGGGCTCCCGGGCGATGTTGCGGATCTCCACCTGACCCTCGGCGATTTCCGGGGTCTCCAGCTCGAACAGACGGCGCACCAGATTGGGGTGCGTCCGGGATACCTGCACCAGGGGGCCCCGGTCGCTCTTGCGCACATCCAGCACATAGACCTTGAGGATCTGGCCCTCGGTATAGGTCTCGCCGGGGATCTGCTCCCCGGAACGGAGCATGGCCTCGGAGGCATCATTGCCCTGGCCCACCTTCAGCAGCACATCGCCGGTGGCAGGCACAGTGTGGAACACGGTTCCGGTCATGAGCTCCTGGGACTTATTGGAGTAGCTCTCATACATCACGCCCCGCTCGGCTTCCCGGATGCCCTGGATGACCACCTGCTTGGCGGTCTGGGCGGCAATGCGGCCGAACTTCTGGTAATCCACGGGGATGCTGATCTGATCGCCCGGCTGGGCATCTGCCTTGTAGCGGCGGGCAGCGTCAATGGGGATCTCCAGAGCCAGGTCCTCCAGCTCATCCTCCGTCACAGCGGTCTTCACCAAGTGGATGCTCAGGCCGTGCTCGTCCAGATTGACGATCACATTGTCGGCGGGCACATCCCGGTGGTCCTCCCGGTCCTTCCGGTAGGCATTGGCCAGAGCCTGCTTCAGCCGCTCGACCATGTAGTCAACGGGAATGCCCTTGATCTTTTCCAGCTCTCGCAGGCTTGCAAAAATCTCTGCACCCACATCTACCTGGGGCTCAGCCTTGGCGGCTTTTGTTTTTCTTGCCATCGTTTCGTTCCTCCAATCAGAATTCCACCCGCAGCCGCACCAGCGCGACCTGGGACTTTTCAAATGTAATTGTTTCCTTGCCGGATTCCACGGTGAGCTTGCCGTCTTCATAGCCCCGCAGCACACAGGGCAGCTCCTTTAGGCCATTGTAGGGCCGATAGAGCTTGACGGTAATGGGAGAGCCCATAAAGCGCTCAAAATCCCCGGGCCGCTTCAGCGCCCGCTCCAGGCCTGCGGAGCAGACCTCAAAATGGTAGCTCCCGGGAACCGGGTCCTTCTCGTCCAGAATGGGGTCCATGGCCCGGGAAATGGCCTCGCAGTCGTCAATGTCCACGCCGCCCTCTTTGTCAATGTACAGCCGCAGGAAATACTCGGAACCCTCCCGCACATACTCCACGTCCCACAGCTCGCAGCCATGCTCCTGCACGACGGGTTCCGCGAAAGCGGCTACCTGCTCGGTGACCTTCATGAAACCATCCTTTCTTTTGGTCAATAAGAAAGAGAGGGGCGCGCCCCTCTCTTTCTTCCTACATCCTATCGATACTGATTATAGCACTCTTTTGATTGCATTGCAATAGGTTTTTTGAAAAAAACAGGGAATTTTCAAAGGGTTTTCCCTATTCCGCCAGTGCCAGGGCCCGGGCAAGCTTGCTCTTTTCCTCCGGGACCAGGCCATAGTGCTCCGCCAGGTATGCACCGAAGGCCAGCGTATCCGCCTGGGCGCCCTGCTTGAGCTCCGCCTCCACCTCGCAGAGCGCCTCCTCCCTGCTGCCGCCCAGAAGCGCGCCGCAGTCCAGGGCCAGCTCCATTTTCGAATTTCCGTAGGAAACCAGGCAGGCCCGCCGTGTAAACCGGGCGGCACAGGTCTGGGTCAGGCCCCCGGCTGTCAGGGCAGCCAGCTCTTCCGGAGCGCCCAGGGACAAAAGGGCCGGGATCGCTGCTTCTATACTGTCGCACTCCGTCTCCCATTCTCCCCGCAGGAGCCCCTCTCCCGGTGTTTTCAGCGCGCAGATGCTGCGGCCGTTTTCCATGCGGCGGCGCAGGGTCCAGTACCGGGCGGCCAGCGGCCTTCCCGGGGCATCGTAATAGGCCGTCTCCATGGTGACAGTCTCAAAGGGTCCGTAGGCGGCCTCCAGCAGCTCCATTGCCGCGGGGGAAGAACGGTATTTCACCTCAAATTCGCTTGCCATAAGTCCTCCTGATGGGAAAAGTTTGATTTTCTCGTATTATACCTCGGAGAATTTCCCATTGCAAGCAGCTTCTTCCGACGGCATTTCTCCCGAGACCATGCTAAAGTCTGAAATGTACCAATTTCGAAGGGAGCGGCATACAAATGACGGTTGCGGGGTATTTGCGCAGGAGAAAACGGGATTTGGATTTGCTGGCGGCGGACCCGGGGGCGGAAAAGCTATGCAGGGCCGTGCTTCTGAGCGGCGGAGGGATGCTCCTGGCGGCCATTCCGGGGCAAGGCGGCTGTCTGCCCCTGGGGGCAGCCCTGGCAGCCGCCACAAAGGGAGGCTGGTGCCTGCTCGCCGCCCTGGGGGCTGCGGGGGGCTACCGGCTGTTCTGGCAGAGCCGATGGCTGCCGGGGCTCTGGTTCACGGCGCTGGCACTGGCCCTGCACCTGGCGGCGCTGCTGGCCCGGCAGGGAGGCCTGCTTCTGCGGGGCGGGTGCTTTGGGGCGCTCTGCGCTGCCGCAGCCCTGCCCTTCCGCCAAGCCCCCGGGTTCGCACTGCTCTGGGGCAGCACCGGCTGCCTGGGGGTGTGGATCCCCGGCTGGGCCATGGACACCGGCCACCCCACGGCCGTCTGCCTGACCTTTTCCCTGGGGCTGCGGGCTCTGGCGGCGGCGGGGCTGAAAGGGCTGGCCTGCGCCGCAGCAGGCGTCGCCGCGGCGGCAGGGCCCCTCCCCACCGCCGCTCTGGTCGGGGCCGCACTGGAGTGGTCCGGGCTTCCGGGGTTTACCGCCGGAATGTGCGGGGCCTGGATGCTCCGGGCCCTGCCCATGAAGGAGCCCTGGCGGCGGGCAGCAGCGGGCAGCGCCGGGTGCATTCTGGGCATGGCCCTGGGCAAAAGCTGGAACATCGGAGCCTGGCTGGGGGTGAGCACCGGCGGGCTGCTGGGGGCAGCACTTCCTTGGGATCTGCTGCTGCCCCCGGGGACTCGGGGGACCTCCGGCGCTCAGGTAAAGCTGGAGCAGGAAGCCCGGGTGCTGGCGAAGATGCAGCGGCTCCTGTTGGAGATTCCCGGATCTTCCGTCTCCATGCCGGACCGGGTGGAACGGCTGAAGGCCGCCGCCTGCACCGACTGTCCCAGGGCAGACACCTGCCCCCGGAAGCAGGCCATGGATGACAGCATCTTTTTAGACCCGCTCTCCTTCTCCTGCCCCCACACCGGGAGGGTCCTGCGGGAGGCTGCCCGGGTACGGGAGCAGCAGCGGCTGCTGGAGGCCCAGCACAAGCGTCGGGAGGAATACCGCATGGCGGTGGCCCAGCAATACGGGATGCTTTCCCGCTATTTGCAGCGGGTGGCCGATGGGCTGCCCCTGCAGCTCTCTCCGGGCCAGATCCGCTATCGGGTGACCGTCTCCGTCCGCTCCCGGGAAAAGGACCGCTCAGACGGGGATCGCTGTGCCGCCTTCCCCGGAACGGGGCCCCGGTTCTACATTCTCCTGTGTGACGGCATGGGCACCGGAGCCCCGGCAGCAGCCCAGGCCTGCCAGGCAGTCCATCTTCTGAAAGGGATGCTCACGGCGGGGCTGCCCCCGGGGGCGGCCCTGAAAAGCCTCAACGCCCAGCTGCTGCTCACCGGGGACACCGGGGCCGTCACCGCGGACCTGTGCGAGCTGCGGCTGGACACGGGCTATGCCAGCCTCTACAAGTGGGGGGCCGCCCCCAGCTATCTGCTCAGCCGGAAAACCCTCCGGCGCATCGGCGCTCCCGGCCTGCCGCCGGGGATGGAGCTGGGATCCTCCGGGGAACGGATCGCAAGGCTTTCCCTCCAAAAGGGACAGACGCTGGTGCTTGCCAGCGACGGCGTGACCTTTGACGAATCCCTTTCCCTGCCGGATACCATCGAGCCCACCGGCCCCTTAGCTGACCGCCTGCTGCGCCAATACGGCAGCACGGGCGAAGACGACGCCACCCTGGCCGTCATCCGGCTGGGACCCATGAAAAGCGCATAAAGGAGGAGCCATTCCAAACGCGGAATGGCTCCATTGCTATGTTTTATCCCAGCAGGATCGCGTTCAGGGCTTCCATGTGGGTTTGGCCATACCATTTGGTCAGGTGTTCCACTTGAATCATATGGTTCCTCCTCGCCAGGGCTCTTCGCCCATGATTTGGGAACAATAAGGGGCTGTTAGAAAAGTATGTCGCTGCGAACCAGTGACCGACGTCACTGGTGTGGCAGCCCCCCGGTTAGATGGAAACAGCTTGGTTTTACGGCCAAGATGTTTGAAAATCCGGGGGATTGCCACACCAGCGTGCGCGCTGGTTCGCAATGACAGAGCGTTTTCTAAC
>QWCE01001656.1_pt1 | contig 32875 bp, 32 predicted proteins | sample 1972531 | NCBI WGS metagenome assembly QWCE01 (sample SAMN09866716, study PRJNA288562) | Human gut metagenome isolate term4_stool, whole genome shotgun sequencing... | reverse complement strand
AAAAGTCTCTCATTCGTGTCGTTGCTATATTTCTTCTGATTATGGTTTCATATTTTTCAGCTAAAATTGTTTCTAATGGATATGCCATTATTTTTATATTTTCTTTGCTAAAGATACAGGGATAGGTATATTCTATTTCCCTTGGTGTTATTGCATCTCCTGTTGTTAAGTCTAGTTTCATTGGGTTTTTAGTTTTCCCAACATTTGCTATTAGTGAAATTCTAAAGTTTTCGTACTCATCTTCTTCTCTTATATAAGAGATGTCTTTTATTTCAAATCTTATTTCATCTTCTACATTGATATTTATAATTTCTTCTACAATGTCTTTTATTTTCTCTTCTTTTAGGGCTATGCCTTTTATGGTTGTGTCCATGTCCATAGTTGTTCTATTTTCAATACCAATTAAGGAAGATATTAAGAATCCTCCCTTTATTACAAAATTATTTTTGTACTTTGATTTAGATAGCCTTTCTAAAAATCTTTCGAAAAAATATATTTGAAGAACTTCTTGCGACTTTAGATTTTTCTTCTCTGCCAAGCTCCTTATCTTTCCCTTTATACTCTCGATATTAATCACGATAATACCTCCATGTATTTTCTAATTTCATCTTCTATTTTAAATAGTCTACTGTATTTTATGAGTCGTCTTAGATTTTTATTTGTTGATTTAAAGTATCTTTTTAAGGCTTCTGTAAAAATCTGTTTATCTATTTTTTCTCTTTCGATTATGATATCGCAAATTGTTCGATCTATATCGTAAACTGGAATAAGGTTGCCTTGTGGTGATTTTATTTCTGTCTTTCCAATTTCGTATAGGTCTTTTTTTACATAGTGAACTTGTAGATCTTCGTACCTCTTTTTGATATGGCTGGCATTGTAGCCTTGGGATACAGATATATGAAATACATTTGGGGTCCTATCTGATAGGTCGTGGAGGTATAGGGCTGTTTGATGAGAAAATATAATTCGATTGCTATTGGATGATATTAAAACAAAATCGTCTATTACCTTTCCTTTTAATTGATACAGTCCTGGTCTTAATCTTTCTAATTGTCCGATTTTTGTTAATTCTGATAAATTATGCCTAGTATATCCAAGTTCTTCTGCTTCTTTGTTGGTTATTACTAAATTTTCTTGGATAAATTCTTTAAGTGTATTCATAGTCCGCCTCCTCTCGTTTACGCTTTTATTATATGTTATAAAAGCGAATATGTAAAGTTGGCTTGTGAATGTTTCATATTTTGAAAAGGATGTAACGAATCCTTGCTCCCTTTAACAAAAAAAGAGCAGCCTTTTACGCTACTCTTATAGAAAGTACAAAATGGGTTAATTATATTTTTTGTGTTTCCTCATACTAGTCTCAAAACTACTCTTACATCCATATAGTTTTTTTGAGTCTTTTTGACGTATCCTTCTTCATCTTTATCGAAGACAAAATGCTTATAAAACTGCTTAAAATGCAGGATTTCTAAGTTTACATCTTTTGTATCAACGCTATAGTCTCCACATGGTTTGTCCTTGGGAATTGGTCGACGCCATGGACGGACTTTTCCATATATCCACATTCTCTAAATGTATGGATATCTTCTACGAATGTCACTGGGTTGCAGGAGATGTAGAGGATGTTTTCTACGCCGAATTCTGTGATTTTTTCGATTGCCTTTTTTCCTATTCCTGCTCTTGGTGGGTCTACTACAATGATGTCATATTTATTTTCCAATTCTTTTACTACTTCGTAGACGTCTCCTGGGATGAATCTTATATTTTTTAGTCCGTTTAGTTCTACGTTTTCTCTTGCTGAGTCCACTGCTTCTTCTACGATTTCTACTCCTAGGGCTTCTTTTCTATTTTTTCCAAGGATGGATGTTATGGTTCCTGTGCCACAGAATAGATCCAAAAGGTAGTCACCTTTATCTTTTAAGATTTTTTCTGCTTCTGTATATAGGACTTCTGCTGAGTAGGTGTTTGTTTGGAAGAATGAGAATGGTCCGATTTTAAATTCCATGTCCATTAATTTTTCCACTACGTAGTCTCTTCCATAGAGGATGTGGAGTTCGTCTTTTACTACTGCGTCGGACATCCTGTCATTTATGGTGTGGAGAATTCCTTTGATTTCACTTTCGAGGTCCAGTTCTAACATAGCTTTTACGTAGTTTTCTGTGTCTATTTCTTCTTGGGACGATGTAACTAGGTTGATGAGCATTTCTCCCGATGCGGTGCGTCTAATGCTTAAGTGTCTTAGGATTCCTTCGTGGGTTCTTCTATTGTAAAATGATATTCCTTGGAAGTATTCTCTAGTTTTTATTCTCACTTTGTCAAAGTCTGGATGGACGATTAAACATTTATCCATGTCTACGACTTCGTGGAAGTATCCTTTTTTGTGCAGTCCTAGTGCCAATGGTCCTTCTTTTTCTTCGTCTCCAAAGGTGTACTCCATTTTGTTTCTATATTCTTTGTACTTTGGACTTTTGATTAGGTAGAAGTCTTCCGCGTCGATGTCATTTTCTCTTAGCAGTTTCTTTAACATTTCTTCTTTGTAGGCGATTTCGTCTTCGTAGCTGAAGTTTTGGTATGTGCATCCGCCGCAGATTCCTTGGTACTTGCAATTTTCTTCTGTTTCTAGTGGGGATAGTTTCTCTACGTTTTTATATATTAATTTTCTTCTGTTTTTTCTGTAGAGTTTTACTTCTTGTCCCAGTAGTCCGCCTTTAAATTTAAATTTCTTTCCTTCTATTTCTACTGTAGATTTATTTGGAAAATCTACTTCTGTTATCTTTGCTATTATTTCTTTATTCATATTCACTCCTGTTCTTATTTTATCACATAGGCACTACTCTTTTGAATGTTGAATCTTCTAGTTTTTATGTATATAATTTACTTGGTGATATTATGAAAAAATTTATTTTTATTGTATTTTTAGCTCTTCTTTCTGGGCTTTTATTTTTATATAGCTATGTTTTTATACACAAGGTTTCCTACGGTGATATTCCCATTTTGACATACCACGGTATCGACAAAAGGGACAATGAGTACTACTTGGATCCCGACAAATTCGAGGAGATGATTGCAGAACTTAAGGACAATGATTTTACGTTTCTAACTGCCCAGGATCTCTACAGGATCTACAACAAGGAGATGGATCTGCCAAAGAAACCTGTTATGGTTACCCTTGACGATGGTTATAGGGACAACTATACCAATGCTTTTAGAATTTTAAAGAAGTACGATGCCAAGGCGACGATCTTTCTTATCGGTGCTTTTGTCGATTCCAGCGACCAGTTTTTGACCTGGAAAATGGTTGAGGAGATGGCAAACAGCGGCCTTGTGGATTTTGAAAGCCACACCTACAATTCTCACGATCTTAGACTCGATGGTCCTCATAAAGGAAAGACTACTTTTTCCACTCCGTCTCCCGGCGAGAGTTCCGACGATTATTACAAGAGAATCTACGAAGATCTTGTGTGGAACAATAATCTTATCTATTCTCACACTTCTGTCTTTCCTGTTGCTATTGCATATCCTGGCGGTATGACTGGTGAAGACGGAATCGTTTCTCAAGTGGTGCCTGACAGTGGACTTAAACTTGGTTTCTTAGGTGCTAAGAAGAATGCAAGCTCAGTATTCGATCTTCATCCTTACAGCGTCAACAGGTTCAACATCAAAGAGAGCACTGATCCTAAACATTTCGTGAAACTTATCACGCCTAAAGATAAATAAAACCAGAGAAGTAAACCTCTAGTCAGGTTACCTACAAAGTGACAAAATCCAAAAGAAAGCGTCCGTACGAAAGAAATTGTAAGAAATTCAAATCGAAATAATCCGCCCGTAAATCGCACTGTTTGAGCGTTAGCGAGTTTGCGATTTACAGGATGATGAGATTTAGAATTTCTCAATTTCTGTAGTCGGATAAGCGTTTTTGGATTTTGTCTATAAAAACCAGAGATTAATTCTCTGGTTTTTTGCTTTGAATTTATAATCTATGTGCAACAAAAAAAGGGAGGTCTTGCCTCCCATTATTTTTATTCTGCTTCTGGAACTTTTCCTTCTTTTACTGCCTTTGCCATCATCTTTCCTAGATTTATTAAATCTTCAAGATCTTGTTCTGATCCTGCTCCTAGTACTTCTGGCATAAGTGGTAGCACGTTTAATTTTTCGCCTTCTACGAATTCTTTTAGTCCTTTAAGGGCTCCGCCGTTCCATGAGTAGCTGCCTGCGATGCCCCAGATGTTGTTCTTCATCTTTTGATGTTTTAGTTCGTTTGTTAAGAATGCCATCGGTGGGAATAGTGCTTTGTCATATGAACATGAGATTAGGATGATTCCCTTGTATCTCCAGCAATCTGCTAGTAGGTAGGACTGTGGAGTCTTTGATACATCATGCATTCTTATATTTGTAAGTCCTGCTTCTGCTACTCCTTTAGCAACTAGTTGTGCCATTCTTTCTGTGTTTCCGTAGATACTTCCGAAGATGATTGCTACTCCATCTTCTGTCTTTTGGTTTGCTAGGTCTGTGTAGATTTGGATTACTTTTTCTGTGTTTGTTCTCCAGATTGGGCCGTGGTCTGGGCAGATCATCTTGATATCTAGTCCGCCTAGTTTTTCAAGTGCTTTTAGTGCTTGTCCTGAATACTTACCTACGATGTTTATATAGTATCTTGACATTTCTTCTAAATAGTATCTGTCGAATTCTACTTCGTCATCATAGATTGCTCCGTCTAGTGTTCCGAATGCTCCGAAGATATCTTGTGAGAATAGTGTGCCTGTTTCTTCTTCGAAGGATACCATTGATTCTGGCCAGTGTACCATTGGTGTATGGTAGAATGTTAGTTTTGTGTCGCCAAGTTCTAGTGTTTCGCCGTCATCTACTAAGATTAATTCATCTTCTTTAATTCCGTAGTAGCTTTCAAGCATTCTTACAGCTCTCTTGTTAGCGATAAGTTTGCAATTTGGATATTTTAAAAGTAGTGTTGGGATTCCTGATGAATGGTCAGGTTCCATATGATGTACAACTATATAGTGAAGTTCTTCCCCTTGTAGAACTTCGTCTAATTTTCTTAAACTTTCTTCGATGGTTGTAGATTTTACTGAGTCTAGTAGTATGTTTTTAGAGCCTTTGATTACATAAGAGTTGTATGCTACTCCATCTGGCAGTGGCCACATATTTTCGAAAAGTTCTGTTATTCTGTCGTTGGTACCGATGTAGTATAATCTATCGGTTATCTTTTGACTGTAGTGTTTCATTTTTCCCTCCTATAAATTTAATTCTACACTTACTGGACAGTGGTCAGAGCCCATTATGCTTTGATGTATGGATGCTTCCACTATCTTGTCTTCTAAAACTTTTGAAACTACAAAGTAGTCGATTCTCCATCCAATGTTTCTATCTCTTGCTTGTCTAAAGTAGCTCCACCATGAGTATTCATCTTCTTTGTCCGGATATAGATATCTAAAAGTATCAGTGTATCCTGCCTCTAGTAGTTTCGTAAATTTATCTCTTTCTTCATCTGAAAATCCAGCGTTTCTTCTGTTGGATTCAGGATTTTTAAGGTCGATCTCCTTGTGAGCGACGTTTAAATCTCCACAGAGAACTACCGGTTTTTCTGAATTTAGAGTGTTTATATATTCTAAAAAGACTCTCTCCCATTCCATTCTGTAATCGAGTCTTGCAAGGCCTCTCTGTGAATTCGGGGTGTAGCAGGTGATGAAGTAGTAATCAGGAAACTCAAGAGTGATAACTCTTCCTTCCTTGTCGTGTTCGTCAATTCCTATTCCATAATTAACATTTAAAGGTTCTTCTCTTGTGAAGACTGCAGTGCCAGAATATCCCTTCTTTTCTGCATAATTCCAATACATATAATAACCCGGAAGCTCAAGATCTAGCTGACCTTCAGAGAGTTTGATCTCTTGAAGCCCAATAATATCTGGATTTAATTCTTCAAAAGATTCAATAAAACCTTTTTTAATCGCAGCTCTAATTCCATTTACATTCCAGGAAACAAATTTCTTAGTCATCATATCTCTCCAAAAACGAGTGCTTGCCAAGATTATCTTTGAATCCTAATATCGCACACATATTTACATTTTCAGTTGCCCTCATAATATTTATACCAGCAACTTCATTTTCTTTCTTAATTTCTTTTATAAGCTCTTTTACGTAATCACGCTTGGATCCGCCGGATTTCTTTGAAGTAACAGTGCAGGCGCAGTCCATTGCAACGAGCCCCGTTGAATTCATAAATCTAATGATGGATTCTTCGTCCACAAGGTACATAGGCCTTATGAGCTCCATGTTTTCGAAGTTTTTCGCCTTAAGTTTAGGCATCATGGTTTTGAAATCCCCTGCAAAAATTATATTTAACATGACAGTTTCTATAACATCGTCAAAATGGTGTCCCAAAGCTAGTTTATTACAACCTAGCTCTTGAGCCTTTGCGTAGAGATTTCCCCTTCTCATTCTAGCACACATGTAGCAAGGGTTTTCTCCAGCGATTCTCTCTGAAACTTCGAATATATCTGACTTATGAACCTTTACTGGGATGCCGAGTTTGTCGCAGTTATACATCATTTGGTCAAGTTTTTCTTTTTTGTATCCAGGATCCATAGCGATGAACTCTAGGTCAAAGTCAAACTTCTGATGTTTTTTAAGCTCTTGGAAGAGTTTTGCAAGAGTTAGCGAATCCTTGCCTCCCGAGATGGCCACCGCTATTTTGTCTCCCTTTTCCACAAGTTCGTATTCTTTTATCGCCCTAATAAATTTGATCCAGATTCTTTTTTTATATGTCTTAATAAGTGATCTTTCTATTTCTAATTGTGATTTTACCATATTTTCTCTCATATACAGTTATTTTATCATATCCGGTGTTTTTATTCTATAAAGCGCCAGTACAAATAATTATTTTAGTTTTGATTATCGGGATTTGTTTTTTTATGCCTCACGTGAAGCGTGATAATTGTTATTGATTTCATTTGCCTTAATTGCTCTTCAGAGGTTATACCCGTTCGACTCCGACGGCAAGCCGTCTTCGCTCAGGGTGACTGCAGTTGGAAAGGTTAATATGTAGCGGAAGCAATTTGCTTCCATAATACTCGATACTACATTATCTTCCCTCAGCCATCAGGCGTACTAAAACATAAATTTCTATTTACACCCCGTAGCGGAACCTTCCCGGTTCCACAGCCGAAGGCGTGAAGTCTTTAAACCTTACAAGTAATTCATAATAATTGAGCATCAATCCTAACTAATTGGTCATCCTGAGCGAAAGAGCCGTTAGGCTCTGTAGTCGAAGGATCTAACATGATTATTTGATTTCATTTGTAAAGACTTCTCTTCGGAGGTTATACCCTTCTGGATCAAGTCCTCCATCCCTATCATCAATTTTTCGCAGAAAGAGTCGCAGAAAGGAGCGTAGATTAAGTATTGAAATGAGAAAATCTGGGCATAAAGTTATCCGGATTTTCTCATTCTTTACAAAAGTTCCGATAGATTTGTTCTCAAGTCTTATAGTATAATTTTTTTAATCAGAGATGTACAAATCGGAACTTGATAAAGGAGTGTGTTTGTATGAAAAAGAAGCTATCTGTTATGGGTATAATAATTTTGGCTCTTGCGATATGTGTATCGGCATGGTTTTATGAATACTACAATTGCAAAAGTAACGACAATCTTCCCCCTCTGACGGCAATCGCAGAAATGAGTGAAGCAGATGTTAATAGCCTTTTGCCCGGTTACCATATTGACCAGCTTATAGAGATGTGGGGAAAACCTGATACCAATGAAGACAATACAGTATGTTGGAAAATTAGGAGTGATATCACTCTCTTTGTGAGTTATAAAAATAATGGTATAGTTGTGATTTGTGGTCTTAAAGATGATAGCGGTGCCTCCATAGGGGAATAACAAATTCCAGTTTGTAGAACTGATAAAATTTCTTTAGGAACTAAGGGGCACACTTATATACTCTCCTGTCGAGAGTATCGTGCGTCCTGCTGAATTTCATTCCGGTCAGAAGAGAGAAACTGTCCTGCCGAGAATGTTTTATCACGTCGTTCTAAGAAGTCTAGGATTTTATAAATAAATATCTTCAAAAATTATTTGGGAGGACTTTCTCTTCGGAGGTTATACACGTTCGAAGCCCTAGCCGAAATCTCCCGTTTCGTTGCAGGTCTCGTGCAAAGAGTTCCAAAGAAGCCGAGCGTAGTGAAGGATGATTTGCTGAACTCGACTGCCCGGCTTTGGAACCTAGAAGGTTCCGCTACAGAGATTAATAGTAGTTATAGTTATTCTACGCCTAACGGCTAAGTTAACAGAATTTAGTATCGAGGTTGATGGAAGCAGGTTGCTTCCGCTACAATGCAGTTGCAAAGACTTTACCCTCGGAGGTTATACCCGTTCGAAGCCCTAGCCGAAATCTTTGATTTCACAGCAGGTCTCGTGCAAAGAGTTCCAAAGAAGCCGAGCATTACGAAGGCTGATTTGCTGAACTCGACTGCAGAGCCTTCGGCTCTTCCGCTTAGGGCGACTGCAATTGGGAGGATATTTTTTAAAATAAAAAGCCGAATTCGATTGAAGAAGAATTCAGCTTTTCTCTATGGATGATATTTGTTTTTTTATAAATTTGCCACAGGCTCTTGCTATGGAGCTTGCCTTATCTATTTTTATGAAATCTGACCTGTAGATTTCTCTAGCGTTATCAGTATGGTCGCCACTTATAATGGCAGCAATTCTTAGGCCTTTTTTCCTAAGCTCATTGATATTTTTCTTTGCATCTTCAATGCCCGCTTGGTCTTGATAGGTCTTGTTAAACCTAAATCCTTTGGTTATTAGTGGCTTTAAGTCTTGGGGGTTTGCATCTGTTAAAATTAAGCTTAGAGTATCTCTTATGTCTTTACTAAGTATTGCCCTATAAGCACGAAAAACGAGCCCGTCCCTATTCCAGCCCATGGTTTTGAAGCGAAAGATTTTCTTGATTTCAGCCTTCTCATCATAGTCTTTTAAAATGGTTAAAATTGTAAAATCGCCTACTGTCTGAAAGGAAATTACCCTAACTAAGATAGAGTTGTTTTCTAATGATTTAGAAAGGATATATGCTTCGATGGCGACTTCTGATTCCTTATTAAGAAGGGATGCAGATCCATCGACTAAAAGGTCCACCTTCATGGATGGGTCGGTTACAAGATTTTTCTTCTTAAAAATCTTTGCCCTGTCGGATATTTCTGCCTTGTAGGCAAGTCGGGGAACGAGTTTTCCCCTTGAGCTTATATCTTCATCAAAGGAAGAAGTGAGATTAAGTCTTAGTTTTATTTCCTTGGACAAAAGACTAATGGCTTTCGTATAGGCGGCTTGGTTGGTCTTAAATTTCAAGAGGTGTCTTTCAATAGTTTTTTTATTTAATTCTTGGTCAAGGTCCTTATCATTTTCTGTGATTCCTCTTGTATAGAATAGTCTGGATTTTTTATGTCCACCAGTACAAAGGTCTCTTTCTATTCCAAGTCTTGTTTTTTCATCAAAAATCGATTTGCCAAAGGTTTTTTCTATGTAGTCTAAGCTTTCCTTGCGTTTTTTTATTTTAAAATCCAAGATAAAAGCTCTTAAACCATGCGATTTTTCATTTTTTCCTGCAAAGCTTGACGGCATAATTGATCTTTCAAGACTTACCCTTCCTGCACTTTCAAAAAAGGAAAATTTTAAAAATGGGACTTTATTATTAATGTCATTTTCCTTGTAACCAAGATAGGTTTTAAAAAGATCAAGGACTCTTTCTTCTAAATTAGTGCTGTCAGTATCTTCTGGCAAAATTAGATTTTTATAAAGCCTTAAGTCTTTTTTAGAAATTTTCCCAGGACTTAATCCGAGGATCTCCTTCATCCTAAGAATTTCAAGCCTGTACATTTGATTTTGCCTTAGGGCAAGGTTCCTCCTTTGGAGGTCGTACTTGTCATCGAGAAATTTTTCTGCATAGGATTTTCTTAAAGACTCTAAAGCTGGCCTTTTACCTAATTCTTTATTGTAGGCAAAGTCTTCAAGTATATAAATTAAACCAAGGTCATACTTATCTCGCCTTGGGTTATCTGTCCAAGTGTTAATAAGATTTTCAATTTCTCTATGCCCAAGGTATTTTACAGCTAAGCCAATAATTAGGTTTAGGTAAAAATCAGGATTCCCATCGATATTTTTGCCTATGATAAAATTGTCAAAGTCATAACTCGTGGCTCCTGCCCATTGAAGGTTAAATATTCGATTTTCATAAATTTTATCTTTGGCCCTATTCATTTGTAATGTCTTCTTGGTAAATATTTTCTGGGAAACGTGCCTTTAATAAATCTTCGATTAAATCAGCCTCATAGTCATCGAAAATCTTATTTACCAGGCAAAGTCTCATAGCTTCCTTAAATTCAAGGCCTTCTTTTATTAAATCTAACCCGTCAAAAATACCCCTAAGATCTGGAGCTGAATCAGAGATTTCATGGGCTGAAGCCTTATCTTTTAGATCTTTAAAAAAGTTTGCTATGTCATTTATATAGGTTTCCTTAAGGTATGGGTGGTGGGTCTTGATCAGATGTCTAAGGTCACTGTCTGAGATCCTTGGCATTTTAATAATAGCAAATCTTGATAAAAGGGCTTCATTAAGATCGCGAGTGCCTTCGTAGCCGTAATTCATAGTTGCTATAAAGCGTGTGGCAGGGTGAACGTTTATGAGCTTGTAGCCAGGTATGTCAATCCTTCTCCTGTAGTCAAGAACTGAGTGGAGAACAGCCATTACTTCATTTTTTGCCATATTTATTTCATCAAGAACAGCAAAGCCGCCATAGGTGCTGGCAAGAGATATTGGTCCTTCCCTAAAAATTACGTCGCCTGATTTTAGGGTGTCATCACCAATTAGACTTGATGCATCGACACTTACGTGAAAGGAAATATTCCACATAGGACGGCCAAAAAGATATGACAAATGTTCTGCTAGGACGTTTTTGCCGGTAGACTTATCACCAACTAAGAGGATGTTTTTGCCAGCAAGGACTGCAGCTATAGCCTCTTCCAAGATGGCATCTCCCATATATAAGAACTTTGGATCTGGAATTCTGTTTTCAAATTCCTTTTCAATGGGATATTTATTTTTAAATTCATCTATTTTTTCATATAATTTTTTCATCTTATCTCTCGATTTTATTATTTCATTTTAAATTTATTTTTTACAAGCCTCACTTTTATGTCATCTGGGATGTATACTTTTGTATTTATGTTTAATTTTAATTGAAATGTCCATTAACTTGTGTGTTTAGTTAATGATGATGTAATGCTATTTTTTTATAAACATATTGTATCAGAAAAAGACGAGGATGTTTAGTTTCCTCGCCTTTTTTATATTGGGACTTTTAACAGCCCCGTATATTAATATTTTATTTTATATATCGATCTTATGGATGGATCCTCTGCTTACGATTACGTCTTCTCCTGTCAATTCAAATATCCAGTTACTTATAAATGGCTCGTGGGAGATTAGGATGTAACATTTCTTTCTACTAAGTTCTAGTCTATACATGAGTTCCTTGGTGGTACATCCTCCTAGATACTGTTTTATTGAATAGTTTTCTCCCAAATATTCCGACAATATTTCTGCCGTTTCCATTGATCTTTGGTATGTGGAGCAGAATATTCTATAGTCGGTTATGCCTTCTTTTTTGAATTCTTTTGCAAATTTGGAGAATGTATCTTCTAGTCTCATTCTTCCTTCGAAGGTCAATCCTCTTCTCTTGTCGTCACTTGCAAATGCTTCTGCGATTCCGTGCCTTATAAAGTATATTCTCATCTAAGGTTGTAAAATGCTTCTTTGCCTGCGTAGATTGCAGAGTCAAATAGCATATCCTCGATTCTTAGTAGTTCGTTGTATTTTGCTATACGTTCAGATCTCGCTGGTGCTCCTGTCTTTATAAATCCTGCGTTGGTTGCTACTGCTAGGTCTGCTATTGTTGTGTCTTCTGTTTCTCCTGATCTGTGGGAGATGATCGCTGTCATATTGTGTCTCTTTGCAAGTTCTATGGCATCCATGGTTTCTGTTACGGTTCCAATTTGGTTTAGCTTTATTAGTATGGAGTTACTTACCTTTTCTTTGATTCCTCTTTCTAGTCTTTCTGTATTGGTTACGAAAAGATCGTCTCCTACTAGCATTATTCTCTTGCCAAGTCTTTCTGTTAAGAATTTCCATCCTTCCCAATCATCTTCTGCAAGGCCATCTTCTATGGATACTATCGGATATTTAGATACTAGGTCTTCGTAGAAGTAAACGAGTTCTTCTGAAGTGAACTCCTTTTCTTCTGCGTTTAGGTAGTAGGTTCCTTCTTCTGCATTATAGAATTCTGAAGCTGCTACGTCCATTGCTAAAACTACATCTTCTCCTGATACGTATCCAGCTCTTTCTATAGATTGAACTATTACATCTAAGGCTTCTGCATTGGATTTTAAATCTGGTGCGAATCCACCTTCGTCGCCTACTCCTGTGCCAAGTCCCTTTTCCTTCAATACATTTTTAAGACTGTGGTAGACTTCTACTCCCATTCTAAGTGCTTCTTTAAAGGTTGGTGCTCCTACTGGTAGTATCATAAATTCTTGGATATCCACGTTATTATCTGCGTGTTCTCCACCGTTTAGTATATTCATCATTGGTACTGGTAGCACCTTGCCATTGGTTCCACCTAAGTATTGGTAGTAAGGAATGTTTAGCTCATCTGCCGCTGCACGGCTAACTGCGATTGAGATTCCAAGGATCGCATTTGCTCCTAAGTTCTTCTTGTTGTCTGTTCCGTCTTCTTTTATTAGGAAATTATCTATAGTTACTTGGTCTCTTACGTCGAAGTAAGATAGTTTTTCAGATAATTTATTTACATTTTCTACTGCTTTTTCTACGCCTTTGCCTAGGTATCTAGCTTTGTCGTTGTCCCTTAATTCTACTGCTTCGTGAACCCCTGTTGATGCTCCACTTGGCACGATTGCACGACCAAATCCACCTGCTTCTGTAAATACTTCTACTTCTACAGTTGGATTTCCCCTAGAGTCTAGCACTTCTCTTGCGTATACATTGGATATAAAACTCATATTTCTCCTTTATAATTAACTAATTTTACAAAATCTTCCACCTTTAGGGATGCTCCTCCCACCAGGCTTCCATCTATATTTTCCATACTCATAAGTCCAGCTATATTCGAAGGTTTAACTGAACCTCCATATAAGATTCTGATCTTATCTTGTTCAAATCCCATTTTTTTTAAAGTTTCTCTGATATTTTTGCACATGGCTTCTGCATCTTCTGGGCTACAGGTCTTGCCTGTTCCGATTGCCCAAATTGGTTCATATGCAACTACAAATTCTCCCTTTAAATTTTCTGCAGATTCTCTTAGCATTTTATTTACAAATTCATTTTGACGACCCTCTTCTCTTACTTCCAAAGATTCTCCAACACAGATAATAGGCACAAGTCCAGATTCGATTGCTTTTTCTGCCTTTGCTCTTACTGTTTCGGAACTTTCTTTGAAGTAGTCCCTTCTTTCTGAGTGGCCTACAATTACATAGTCGCAACCGAGATCTACGAGCATTTCGGAAGATATTTCTCCTGTCACTGCTCCTTCTTCCCTTTCGGAAAGATTTTGCGCTCCAAGTTTTACTTTGTCGCCAAGTGTTTTCTTAACTCTATCTATGGCTGTAAATGGAGGACAGATAAGCGCTTCTACTTCAGCATCTAGTTTCTTTTCCAATATTTCATTGGCAAATTCTTCTGCAAGTAGTGCCGATTTATTCATCTTCCAATTGCCAGCGATAAGTGGTTTTCTCATTCTTTGTCCTCGATACAATCTATTCCCGGAAGAACTTTGCCTTCTAGTAGTTCAAGGCTTGCTCCTCCTCCTGTTGAGATGTGGGTCATCTTGTCTTTTAAGCCTGCTTTTTCTATGGCAGCTACAGAGTCTCCGCCGCCAATGATGGTGGTTGCTCCTTCAAGTTCTGAAAGAATCTTCGCTACTTCGAAGGTTCCATTTGCAAATTCTGGAATTTCAAAAACTCCACAAGGTCCGTTCCAAACTACGCATCTTGCTGATTCAAGTTTTCCACGGATGGTTTCAATGGTCTTTGGTCCAATATCAAGACCCCTGTATCCTTCTTCCATCTTGTCTCTGTCGACAATCTTAGTTTCTACGCCGGCCTTTAGTTCCTTTGCCATAACTACATCGTCAGGAAGTACGAAGTCCACGTTCTCTTCAATTGCCTTTGCCATAAGTTCACGAGCAAGATCTAGCTTGTCATCTTCAACTATTGAGTCTCCGATTTCAAGTCCCATTGATTTAAAGAAGGTATAAGCCATGCCTCCAGCCACGATTAGCACGTCCACCTTTTCAAGTAAATTGTCTATGACATTGATTTTGTCTGAAACTTTTTTGCCACCGAGGATTGCTACAAATGGTCTATCTGGATTTTGAACTGCTCCTTCTAGGTATTCAACTTCCTTTTCAAGCAAGAATCCCATAGCTGATGGAAGGTACTTGGCAACTCCAACGTTTGAAGCGTGAGCTCTGTGAGAAGTTCCAAAGGCGTCGTTTACATAGATTTCTGCAAGAGAGGAAAGGTCCTTTGCAAAGTTTTCGTCTAGCTTTTCTTCTCCTTTTACAAATCTTGTGTTTTCAAGAAGAGCAACTTCACCAGGTTTTAGATCTTTAATTTTCGATTTAACTTCGTCGTCTACAACTACTTTGCTTGCTACAAATTTTACATCCTTCTTTAGAAATTCACTCAGTTTTTTCGCAACGGGAGCGAGGGAAAATTCCTCTTTGTATTCTCCCTTTGGTCTTCCCAAGTGACTCATAAGAACGACTGATGCGCCATTTTCAAGCAAGTAGTTAATAGTTGGAAGAGAGGCTTCGATTCTAGTTGTGTCTGTGATTGTATCGCCGTCCATTGGAACGTTGAAATCCACCCTAACAAGCACCTTTTTTCCAGCTACATCTATATCTCTTAATGTCTTCTTCATTATAGTGACTTCGCCACCATTTCTGTAAGGTCAAGCACTCTTAGTGTGTAACCCCATTCGTTGTCGTACCAAGAAATAACCTTAACCATGTTGCCCATTACGTGGGTTAGCTTTGCGTCAAAGATTGAAGAGTGTGGATCTTGAATTATGTCTGATGATACTAATTCTTCTTCTTGGTAGTCAAGTATGCCCTTCATATTAGTTTCAGAAGCCTCTTTAATAGCGTTATTTATTTCTTCTACTGTTGCTTCTTTTTCAATTTCAAAGGTTGCATCTACTAGAGAGCCTGTAGGAACTGGAACTCTTATTGCAATACCTGTCATAATTCCATTTAGTTCTGGTATAACTTTTCCAACAGCTTTTGCAGCACCAGTGGTAGTAGGGATGATATTTTCAGCTCCCATTCTTGCACGTCTCATATCTTTTTTGTGGATTGCGTCGTGGATCATTTGGTCATTTGTGTAAGCGTGAACTGTAGTCATAAGTCCTCTTTTGATTCCAAACTTGTCAAGAATTACCTTTGCAACTGGAGCTAGACAGTTGGTTGTACATGATGCGTTTGAAATTATATTGTGTTCTTTTGGATCGTAAAGGTCGCAGTTAACTCCCATAACTATGGTTACGTCTTCGTTTTTACCAGGAGAAGTAAGGATTACTTTTTTAGCTCCTGCTTCTATATTTCCTTGAGCTTTTTCACGAGAAGTAAATGCTCCACTTGAGTCAACTACAATATCCACACCAAGTTTGCCCCATTCCATTTCAGCTGGAGTTTTGGATTCGATAAATTCAATCTTGTGTCCGTCAACGTTTAAAATATTTCCTTCAAGCTCACATTTGCCAGGATATTTTCTGTAAATTGAATCATATTTGAATAGGTGTGCTCTTTGAGCTACGGTAGTTTCACAGTTTCTTACAGCGATGTGAGTGATTTCAAACTCTTTTTCTTCTTTAAGAGCCCATGCTCTAAGAAAATCTCTACCAATTCTTCCAAATCCCATAATAGCTACTTTTGTCATTTAATTCCTCCTAATAATTTCATTTGCTAACTCCCTATCAATAATTAGAGTTAGATCTTTTCTTAAACTACAAATAGCCAAAGTTGCATCGGCTTTTTCCACGCCACTTGCAACGGCTATAACTGAACCAATATTTTTATAATCAGAAAGAGATAGTCCTAAACTTTTCTTTTTATAGACTATACTTCCTGTGGCAGAAAAATAATTGCCAAATGCCTCTCCAACAGCTCCGTCACGTAGAATTTTCTTCGTGATCTCTTCATCAAGTCCTCGCCTCTTAGCCATGACATCTGCCCTGCCAATTCCAAAGATAAGTAGGTCAATGGACTTAAACTTGTCCAAAAGCTCCTTGTATTCCGAAGAATCTTCAAAAGAGGTTAGTAGGTACTTGTTTGCAAAGTCTGGAACAGGCACTATGTACGATTCCGAACCGGTCTTCTGAGCAAATTTAATAGCAATAGTATTTGCCTGAAACTCAGATTTGATACCGATAGAACCCCTTGCAGGAACGATCTTCAAATTCTTTTTATCCGTTTCAATATTGTCAATGACCTTTGAAACAGTCTCGCCACCAGTGACTCCAATGTGGAAGCCATCATGAATGTAGTCTCTTATGATTTTGGCAGCATACTTTGAAATTTCATCCTTGCCATTTGAATCAGAAATGAAGATATTTTTAAGTCCTGTCACCTTTTTTACAGATTGAGCCAATCCTTCCTCAGAAGAGTTAGACGTCAGATCTAGAAATAAATCTTCGAAATCTTCTACATATTTAATACCCAAATCAGTAATGGAAATACCTCTACTGGTGACTTCGCAAAGACCTTTATCTCTTAAAAAATCCACGGTGTCCCTTACGAATCTCTCTGATAAATTTAAATCTTTAGTTATGTTTCTTCTACCGACGGTAGATTTTTCTGAAATGTAAGAGAGCAGTCTGTACTTTTTTATAAAAACATCCTTCGCTTCATATACAAAATCTAAAAAATAATGTAGTTCCATCTTCACCTCCGGGATTAATTTGAACCCAACTTGTTTTGTTCCCGCTCAATTTAATTTTAACATAAGTTAAAAGCCGCCTCAATATGTATTGGATAACTTTTAAAAAGAAGATCATTTTGATAAAATAATGATGGAGGTAATTATGGGAGCGAGTTTTTATTTTTTAATTGCATGTGTTGCGGTATTGATTGTTGTTACAATACTTAGAATGATAAGAGTACATAAGGCAACTGGAACTTTTGCCGACGAAAAGGTGAGCAAGCTATTGTACATGATAACTTTTCTTTCTGCGTCTGCCTATGCGATGTATAGAAATCAAAAATATATGGCGATGGGGCTTATCTTTATTTCTCTACTTATGTCTGGAAATTTAAATAACAACAGAAGAAATTAATTTTTAAAAGAATTTATTTTTAGATGAATAATTTATATTAAAACATAATCGAAGCAACAAAAAAGCAGGCAATGCCTGCTTTGTTTTAGTTTATATCTGATTTTACTACGAGGACTGAGATTTTAGATGCGTTTATTACTTTATTTGATACTGATCCTAGAAGTGTCCTTGAGAATGCTCCTAGTCCTCTGTTGCCTACGATTATTAAACTGCAGCCTCTATCCTCTGCTACGTTTACTATTTCTTCTGCTGGGCTTCCCATTGTGTGGAAGAGTTCTACTTTGTACGGATAGTCCTTTAGGGATTCTTCTACTTCTTTAAGTACGTATTCTGCTCTTTCTGTGTTGGCTTTGTTTACTTCTAATGTATATGGGAAGTTGGTTGGATATTGTTCAAAGATGGATGTTTCTGGTACTACTGTCATGATTAATAGTTCTGCTTCGAATTTCTTACCTATTTCTTTTGCTACTTCTACTGATTTATTTGAACTCTTTGATCCGTCTACTGGCACTAATATTTTCATATGATCCCTCCTTACTACATGTTTACCCAGTTTGCAAACTTTAACTCATTATCATAGGTAATAAAAAAGGCGTGCTCTACACGCCATTTTCTTATACCATTTTTCTTGGATCTACTATTTCGTCGAATTCTTCTTCTGTCAAGTATCCTAGTTTTAATGTTGCTTCTTTTAATGTTGTCTTTTCTTTGTGGGCAAGCTTTGCTATTTCTGCTGCTTTTTCGTAGCCTATATGTGGGTTAAGTGCTGTTACTAGCATTAGTGATTTGTTTAGATTTTCTTCGATTCTTTCCATGTTTGGTTTTATTCCTACTGCGCAGTTCTTGTTGAATGAGATCATTGCGTCTGCTAGAAGTCGCACTGATTGTAGGAAGTTATATGCGATCACTGGAAGGAATACATTTAGTTCAAAATTTCCTTGAGATGCTGCAAATCCTATGGCTGCGTCATTACCCATTACTTGTACCGCTACCATGGTTAGTGCTTCTGCTTGGGTCGGATTTACTTTTCCTGGCATGATTGATGAGCCTGGTTCGTTTTCTGGTATGATTAGTTCTCCAATTCCGCATCTTGGTCCTGATGCTAGTAGTCTTACGTCATTTGCTATTTTTAATAGGTCTGCTGCTAGTGCCTTCATTGCTCCATGGACAAATACTATTTCATCTCTACTGGTTAGGGCGTGGAATTTGTTTTCTGCTGTTACGAATTTGTGTCCTGATTTTTTAGAGATTTCTTCTGCTACTTTTACTGCGTAGTCTTTGTGTGTATTTAGTCCTGTTCCTACTGCTGTTCCGCCAAGGGCTATTTCTCTTAGCGATTCTTTGGATGTTTCTATATATTCTCTTGATCTTTCTAGGGATCTTCTCCATCCACTTATTTCTTGTCCCAATGTCAATGGCACTGCGTCTTGCAAGTGGGTTCTTCCTGTCTTTACTATGTCTTTGTATTCTTCTTCTAGCTTTTTAAATGTTTCTATTAATGTGTCTACTGCTGGTAGTACTTTGTCTTCTACTGCTAATAGCGATGCTATGTGAAGAGCTGTTGGATATGTGTCGTTTGAACTTTGGGATTTGTTTACGTCGTCGTTTGGATGTAGGACGTGTTCTTTTGCGATTTCATTTCCTCTGTTTGCTACTACTTCGTTTACGTTCATGTTGGACTGTGTGCCTGAACCTGTTTGCCATACTACTAGTGGGAAATGTCCTTCTAATTTTCCTTCTAGGATTTCGTCACAGACTTCTGTTATTAATTCTTTTTTGTTATCTGGTAGTAGTCCTAGTGAGTTGTTTGCTACTGCTGCTGAGTATTTAAGAATTGCGAATGCCTTTATTATTTCTTTCGGCATCTTTTCATCGCCTATTACAAAGTTTTGGTGAGATCTTTGTGTTTGTGCTCCCCAATACTTGTCTATTGGCACTTGAAGTTCGCCAAAGGTATCGTGTTCTATTTTATACTTCATTTTCTAGCAACTCCGTCTTTTCTAGCTGCTTCTGCTACTGCTTCTGCAACTTTTTTAGATACACTTAAATCAAATGCGTGTGGTAGGATATTGTCTTCATCTAGTGTTTCTACTGAATCTGCTATTGCACGTGCTGCTGCAAGTTTCATGTTGTCTGTGATCTTCTTAGCTCTTACATCTAATGCTCCTCTAAACATGCCTGGAAATACTGATACATTGTTTACTTGGTTAGGGAAGTCTGATCTTCCTGTTCCTACTACTCTTGCTCCTGCACGTTTTGCATCATCTGGGTAGATTTCTGGAACTGGGTTAGCCATTGCTAGTACTATTGCGTCTTTGTTCATGTTTCTAACCATTTCTTCTGTTACGATTCCAGGTCCTGATACTCCTATGAATATATCTGCTCCGTTTAGTGCTTCTGCCATGCCGCCTTCGATTCCATGTGGGTTACATTCGCTTAGGATTTTCTTTCTGTATTCGTCTTCATAGTAGTCAGCTCCTATGATTCCTTTTCTTCCTACGAAGATTACGTCCTTTGCTCCTTCAAGAACTAGTAAGTTTCTGATTGCCATTCCTGCTGCTCCTGCTCCAGACATTACGATTCTTACGTCTTCCATCTTCTTGCCTACGAGTTTAAGTGCGTTTAATACTCCTGCTAATACTACTATTGCTGTTCCGTGTTGGTCGTCATGGAAAACTGGTATATCTAATTCTTCTGAAAGTCTATTTTCAATTTCAAAACATTTTGGTGCTTGTATATCTTCTAGGTTGATTCCACCAAATGTTGGTTCTAAGTACTTAACTGTCTTTATTATTTCTTCTGTATCTGTTGTGTTTAAGCAAATTGGGAAAGCGTCTACATCTCCAAAGTTTTTAAATAGGATGGATTTACCTTCCATTACTGGCATACCTGCTTGGCCGCCTATATTTCCTAGTCCTAGTACTGCTGTTCCGTCTGTTACTACTGCTACAAAATTCCATTTTCTGGTTAGGTTATATGCTTCTTCTGGGTTGTCCTTTATTGCTAAACAAGCTTCTGCAACTCCAGGTGTGTAAGCTAGTGCTAAATCTTCTGCAGTTTCCGTAGCTGCTCTAGATTTAATTTCTAATTTTCCTCTCCATTCTCTGTGGCATTTCATTGCTTTTTCTTTATTATCCATTATTAATCACCTCAATTTCCATTATAGCACAGTTTCATGAAAATGTTTCTCTAGCTTTTCTTATTTACCTAAGTTTTCACAATTTAGCTTACCTCGCATTTTACTTGACTAAAATAAAAAAAACCAATAAACTTATATTAATAAATTTAATTGGTGATCTATTGAAAAAATCTTTTGATTCTATTTTAAAAATTTTTGCTATCTTTATATTTGCACTTCTTCTTGTAGGATGTAAGGGGTCCTACTCCAAAGAGGCGAAGCTTTCTCTTACTGAAAGGGTCTATTCCTTCTATACTTACGATACCACTGAAGAGAAGCTTCAAAAACTTGTGAAGATTCTTGGCTACGATGACTTTAAACTTAATCTTGTGGACAAGACTCTAAATATATATCCCGGTGTGGACTTTGCTTCTGATGAAGATGCCGCTTTATTCGAAGTTTCAACCATCATCATGTACTTAAACCCGACGGTTGATGAAATCTATATCCATGAAGATGGTATGGCTCCTTTCTCCATAGAAAGATCTGCCTTTAAAGATCTTTTTTATGAGTTTGACAGGATCAGCGAAAAAAATCTCGAGTCCCTCTTCAGATCCATTAGCCTTACAAGCAGGTCAAAGGTGGAAGTGGCTCTTGCTAAGTCGAAGCTAAATAAAACTTTTGAAAAATTTAAATATCTTGAAAATGACGCGGATTATTCTGCTATAAGCTACAGCGTTCTCGGCTTTATAAAAGAGAATTCTGTATATAATTTCTATGTCTACTACAGGTACTCTCTCTTTGATCTCGATAGTTCTATATACGAAAAGGACGCCAAGGAGGCTCTTGTCAAGGTGGGCATAAAATCAAACAGCCTTCTAAGCTACGAAGAAGTTTCAAATACATTGGTCTCTGAAAGAGATTTAAAGGAAGAGATAAAGAATACAACAGATTTAAACACCATCTCCAAAGAACTTACGAAGAAGAATAGAGATGGGGCTTACGAAGAATACAAGAGACTTAACTCTATAAAAAACGATTAACCTATGTTTCTCATAGGTTATTTTTTATTTCTTCTTACATTTTTAAAAAACTTGCTTATAAGTTGGCTGCATTTTTCGCCATAGATGGAATATTCCACCTTTACTCTGTGATTTAAACCCTCTCTATCTAAAATATTTAGATTGGATCCTGCTGCACCCATGCGAGGACTCTTCGCGCCGATTACGAGTTTATCGATGCGAAAGAGAATCATCGCTCCTGCACACATGGCACAAGGTTCAAGGGTCGTATACATAGTCGCCCCTTCCAAGTGGTAGGTGCCTGTAGTTTTCGCCGCCATCTTAAGGGCACGGATCTCTGCATGCTGTGTCGCATCCTCTAGAGTTTCCTTTAGGTTGTAGCCGTAGCCGATGACTTTTCCATGTAAAACTACCACTGCACCAACGGGAATCTCGCCGAGCTTGTAGGATTTTTTCGCCAAGTGTAGGGCGAGTTTCATATATTTACTCTTGTCTAAATTACTTCTTTCCAAGACCTACTACCTCTTTTAGAATATCTATTCCGCGCATCATCTTCTTGATATTTTTAACATCCAGTATGATTATATCTTCGCTTTGAAGTTTCTTCTTAGATTCATCTGTTATAAGAGATGTATTTATAAATAAAACTGGGATGATGGTCTTGTAAATATTTGAAAATTTGTCCACCAGCTTATCTATTTCTTCTTGAGAGAGAACTTCTACATCGGCATACTTTTTAACCTCTACTGCGTATCTTCTCCTGCCTTTTTTTGCGTAGAAATCAAAGCCCATATTGGTGTTGTCGTAGGAGTCGTCAAAGTCTTCAACCACATAGTCGCATCTAAGTAGAGCCTTCTTCGCAAGTTTTTCTTCCGTCACTTCTTCATTTAAAATTCTAAGTGATTTTAGTAGGTTCTTTGGATATATCTTAAAGATGGCTGTACATTCTTCGTCGCTATACTTGGTGCTTTTGAAGTCAAAGCCTATGAGCATCCCCTCAACTAGGGTGAAGTATCCGTGGGCGATGGCGTTTCTAATATGTCTTAGAAGACTATTGGTGGTGGATTCGTCCTTGTACTTGGTTATGAGGATCTTTTGAAAGTTAGGATCCACTTCATTTTTATAGAAATTTACAATTGAGGTTGGAATATAATCAAGCACTGCCACATCCTCATCATTTAACTCCATATTTTCCTTTACGAGTTCAAAGGCAAACTCATCAAAGTCAAGGGATAATGCCAAATCATTCTTAGGCGACTGTATCGAATCTATATTTGGCACATACCAAAGGAGATTCTCCACAATTCTATACATTTCTTCCGTCATCTTCGGTGGATACTCCCTGTGAAGGATCGAATATTTAACTGGTCTTTCTACTTTTTCAAATTTAAATCCTGTAAATGATAAATCTGGTAAATTCATTTCTCACCTCTTTTTTAATTATAGCATATCAAATTTTAGATACCCTTTTCATCATTGATTTTATGGGAATCTTTTGCTTTTTTGTAAATTTTTGATAAAATAAAACATGGAGGATTTATGAGAAAGAAAAAACCAAATATGTTCTTTAGAAGAATGGTGACTTTAACCATACTTGGAATCCTTATTATGATGATTCCTGCCATGCTTCTAAACAATGGAACTAATACAAATATAAAGACAAAAGAAGATTACATAGAATCCACCAAATCTCTGGCGATAAGCGTGTCTAAGAAGAGTGGTCTCTTCCCGTCGGTTACCCTTGCCCAATCGGCACTTGAGAGTAACTTCGGTAGAAGTGAACTGTCTACTAAGTACAACAATTATTTTGGAATCAAAGCCAAGAGTGGTGGTGTTGAGCTCGAGACTAAGGAGTATGAAAACGGCGTAGAGAAATCCGTGCTTGAGCCTTTTAAAAAATATGACTCAAAAAAGGATAGCTTCAAAGATTATGCCAGACTCATCTCAACTGCTGATCGCTATAAAAAGGTCATGGAGGCGAAGGATTATAAAGAGGCAATAACTCTTATTAAGGCTTGTGGCTATGCGACGGACCCCAACTACGCAAGTAAAGTAATCGAAATCATCGAAAATTATAATCTTACGGAGCTTGATAGTGAATAGAGATCTTGGTTTTAAATTAAAAATTATGCTTCTTATGGTGGCAAGCGGTCTTTCAAATGCGTACTGCGTTATGAATTTCAAGACGCCAATCACCCACCACACTGGAAACGCAACTGCTATTGCCCTGTCTGTTGGTGACAAAGAGAAGATGATTTTTTTAATTTTTATTTTTACGCTGTTTTTTATAGGTTCATTGGCAGGTTCTTATCTAACCTATGGAGATAAATTTCAAAGAGGTTTTATAACGATGGCTATGCTTGCGACTCTATCCTACTTTGCAGGAGATATGGCAGTGTATGTGCTCACTTTTATTTTTGGGCTGCAAAACTCTCTACTTATTAAGTACGACGGAGTCATTGTGAGAAGTACACATATCACCGGATATTTAACAGATAGCGCGTCGATAATAGGAAGATATTTAAAGACCAAGGATGGTTCTCGTCTTCACATCAGCAGATTTTTTCTAATGTCGATTGGATTTTTTATTCTTGGTGGTATATTATATTTTTATGTGAAAAATTTGAGCCAGCTTGTGGTAGCTGTGATCTACCTGGCATTGGCTTTTTTATGGAGGTAATTATGGTAGTTTGTGAACTTACACTAGTTCCAATAGGAACAGAAACTACATCAGTTTCAAAATACGTTGCTGGTGCTTTAGATAGCATTAGTGACATGGAAAATATTACATTTGCACTTAACCCAATGGGAACAGTTATAGAAGCTCCCGATTTAGATACAATGTATGAAGCAATTAAGAAGATGCAAGAGTCAGTATTTCTAAATGGAGCAAATAGGGTCTATTCAGTTGTGAAGATCGACGACAGACGCGACAAGGAAAGATCCTTTATGGAAAAAATAGATTCTGTAGAAAGTAAAAGAAAGAAATGAGAAGACTTACAAGTTTAATCCTTGCAATAGTTATTCTACTTAGTCCTAGCATCTCTTTTGCAATGGAGAATGTGCAAGAGAAAGAAGAAACTCAGCCTCAGGAGATCAGAAACCAAAATATATTCGTGCCTACATCCCATGGTGTGGATAGAGCCACCTATGAAGAGGCTCTCTTAGTAGACAAATTAGACAAGAAATCCACCAACGAACTTGCAAAGACTTTTCTAATAGGAGACTATGAAACTGGAGAAGTGCTCGAGTATAACGACATCGACGAAGTGGTTGCCATGGCTTCTACCTCGAAACTCGTGTCAGTATATGTAGTGCTAGATGAAATAAAAGCAGGCAGGTTGAAACTCGAAGATGAAGTGACGATTCCTCATGAAGCAGAGGTGCTTCCAGGTTCCTCTTATAAGATCAAGGAAGGGGACACCAAGACTGTAAAACAGCTTTTAACTGCATCTCTAGTCATCTCTGGAAACGATGCAATAACTTCTCTTGCTATTAAGGTGGCAGGTTCGACGGAAGCCTTCGTTGAAATGATGAATAAGAAATGCAAGGATCTCGGTTTAACCAACGCCCACATGATAAATCCAACCGGGCTTACAGATTATGCAATAGAAGATTATAACAAGATGACCACTAGGGAAATGTTTCTTCTTGCGAGATTTTTGATGAAGGAACACCCAGAAGTCTTAGAATATACAAAGACGCCTTCCATTGTGGAAGCTGAAAGAGAATTTACAGCCTACTCCACCAACCCGATACTCGGCGTAATTCCTGAAGTCCAAGGACTTAAGACAGGTTACACTGGAGCTGCTGGAAGATGCCTTATTGCTACGGAACTTAAGCCTGGCGACGGCAAGACTACCAAAGATTTAAGGCTTATAACCATCACAACTGGATCTAAGTCCGACTGGTCAAGGTATGTGGTTGCCAAGAGGGTTGCAAATATCGCCCTTCAAAAATATGAAAATAGAATTCTCGGAAACACAGAAGTCTCTGTCGGCAAGATAGAAGCAGAAAACTCCCAAGAGAAAGACTACGATGTGTACCAAGAATCAGAAGTTTCTTCGCTTGTTCATCCAGAATCAAAAGTGGAAAGTGAAATCCATTTAAATGAAATCGCAGCTCCTCTTCCAAAGGATACTGTAGTAGGTTCAATTACCTATACTGTGGATGGAAAAGAAGTGGGAGAGTCGAAATTAATAATTAAAGAAGAGATTCGCGAAAAAGGAATAATCAACAAGATTATGTCCATCTATAGAGAAATATTTAAAAATATAGACGTGGATAAAGCAGCATAAAAAAACCTTCAATTGAAGCGACTAAGAAGTAACTTCGATTGAAGGATTTTTTTATATTTTTTAATTCTTTCTCTTTTTTTCGAGCAAATGTTCTATAAACTCTGCGGCGAAGCCTTCGTTTACAACGTATCTATCGAAATCTTTCGCCTCTTTGAACTGTTCTTCCATTCCTCTATAGGCTTCTTCGTCAAAGTCGTAATGATACTCTTTGAAGTCGGTGTCTATTATGACGATGGTTGGTTTTTCATCAACGATATCATAAAAGATTCTCATGATTTCCAAATTTTCACTCTCATGAATCTGAAGAATTAAGAATGATTTCATAAGTTCCATGATTCTATCGTCAAGTCCAGCTTTGAATATAAGGATCTTTTCTCTTAGATCTATTAGGTCTGTCACCACCCTTACCCTTGGCGGTTCTAGCTTCATAAGCTCTTGGAGCTTCTTGAAGTCACTTTTATAAAATTCGTCTATGGTCTTTACCTGTTCTTCCACTTGGGTTGGGTCCGTTAGGTAGATCATCGTTCCTTCAGGCTCCATGTGGTAGAGCATGTCGTAGATTACCTTTACCTTTTCGCCGCAATGAGGGCAGGTATACTCAAATGCATCAAAGTTTAAAACCTTAAGCTCCATCTCCGGATTAACCCTGGTGTTTACACTGGCGTATAGCTCCACATCAAATGGTTCGTTGCAATGAGTGCATACTGCTTTTTCAATAAATTTATCTGTCATTTACTACCTCTATTAATTTCTTTTCAATTCTTTTTGCAAGATTTCTCCAGGATTTTCCATCGATTATATCCATGATTTCCTTTGGAACTTCTTCGCCTCTTTCAACTTTTAAAAGTTGGGTCTTGATATTTTCCGCAAGCCTTTCTACATATGCTGGCACTTCTTCTTCGCAAGGGTTGTCCAAATCGTAAATCTTCGGAAGCTTCGTGTATAGAATAAGCCCAGAGTCGTTTACTTTATCTCCAAGCTCTGCAATAAGCCCTTCGATCTCTGATGTAACTGCGTAAAGTCCTGTAGCCATCGCCTCAATAGCGATAAGTCCCAAGGCTTCGTAGTAAGAAGGTAGGACAAATACGTCGCATTTCTTAAGATGGTTAGCCATGGTCACTTGGTCTTCTGCATCATAGACTTTGAAGCCTTCCATATTGTTCGCAAGGTCGTAAAGATTTTTCTTTTCCTCATCGGAAGTTGCACCGATAATATGGTATTCTAGGTTTTCTATATCTTTCTTTACCAGTGGAAAACTGCTTGCAAGTTCATAAACTCCCTTGGCTCTTGACATCTTGCCTGCATAGCAGACTCTAAGGATGCCATCGTCTCTTTTCTCGTAATTTCTATTGAAGATATTTTGATTAAATCCTCCACCCACTAAGTTTATCTTTTCTTCGTCATAGGAGAAGATCTCTCTTATCTTTGGACCTTCGTTTGGAGAAACTGTAAATATCATGTCCAGGTCCTTTATATTTTTACATCTTTCTAAAAATTTTGGGTATCTCTCAATTTGCCTTAGATCGGTTCCGTGGCAGAATGCAACCACTGGAGTGTCTTTAAACACTTCTCTAACCATTGAAGATAGGAAGAATAGATGGTGGGTGATGACTAGGTCCACATCTTCAGTCTCTTTTATCTCTAGTAATTTTTCTCTAAATACACCAAGTTCTAGGTCGATCATCTCTTCAGTCATTTCTGAATATACGGTGCTTTCATATGGCATGATGTCACTCATTCCAGCGATTGGAAATGGAATCTGATCTGATTTAAATTCCACTGGGTAGTGCTTGCCTTTAACGTCCACTTTATATGGAGCTTGCACTCCGTAGAGCAAAATATTTTCGTGACCTTGATCGTTTAATTCTTCAATTAAATTTGTAAAATATACTCCGCTTCCAGTCTTCATAGGTAGCTGAGCCAAAACATTTAAAATCTTCATATCTTTTCCCTCTTGATATCTATATTTATTTCATCATCGATCTTTAGATCTTCGTCGTCCATAGTAAAGGCTGTTAAGTTTCCGTACTCCGTATCTAGGATTACTTCTGTAAAAGATCCTTTAAAGATAATATTTTTTATCCTTGCCTTTGTACTTCCAGAGCCAAGTGTGATATCTTCTGGCCTTGCGTACCCACCTTCAAGTGTGTTTGAACTTCCTATGAAGTCTAGGACAAATTCGTTTGCTGGGTGTTCGTAGATTTCCTTTGCCACTCCTGTCTGCATGATCTCACCTTCATTTAAAAGGATTATCTTGTCAGCAATTTCAAATGCCTCTTCCTGGTTGTGGGTTACGAAGATGGTTGTGATGTCAAATTTCTTTTGAAAGTCTCTGATCTCCATCCTCATAGATTTTTGAAGCTTCGCATCTAAACTTGAAAGAGGTTCGTCGAGTAAGAGTAGCTCCGGACCAACTATCATGGATCTTCCAAGGGCAACCCTCTGTCTTTGACCTCCTGAAAGTTCGTTTATCATCCTCTTGCCGAAACCTTCAAGCCCAAGGGTCTTAAGCATCTCCTCTGCCATCTCATCTCTTTTTTTCTTAGGAGTTCCGTTGAATTTAAGTCCGTACTTTATATTTTCAATTACATTCATATGTGGGAAAAGTCCCAATGATTGAAACACCGTCGCCACTCCACGCTTTTCTGGAGGAGTGTGGGTGATGTCCTTCCCATTTAAAATTATATTTCCCTCTACTTCTATAAATCCTCCGATACCCTTTAAGATTGTGGATTTTCCACATCCGGAAGGTCCAAGAAGGCAGAGTAGCTCTCCCTTTTCCAAGGAGAAATTTATATCTTTTATGGCGTAGAAGTCGCCGTATTTTTTAGTTAAATTTTTTATTTCAAGAAACATTTTTCCCTCCAAAGAACATGTATCCAAGAGCATTAATCGCTAGACAGATAAGGATGATTATAAGGGCAATTACAGATCCAATATTGTATTTTCCCGATTGAATTACATCAAACATGACAAGGGTTAGGACCTTTCTTCCAGGATAGACTAGAAAGATTATGGATCCAATTGTGGTCATGGTCGTAGTAAATCCGTTTATAAATGAAACCTTGAGCCCTTCTCTACTAAGTGGTAGCACCACGTCGTAAAGGGCGTTCATATCATTTCCTCCAAGAGATTTAACAGAATCAAGGGTCTCTCTATCAATGGATTCCATCTGACTACTGCCGACTCTTGTTGAAAATGGAAGCTGTTTAAATACCACGTTTAGAACTACGATTGTCGCTGTGCCTGTGATGGCTATCGGTGGATTCTTAAAGAATAGTAAGTATCCTAGCCCGAAGAATGTGCCTGGAATTATATATGGAAGGTTTGCGATAAAGTCGATGACCTTCATGGCTCTTAACTTTCTAATTTGAAGATAGTAGCCAATCAAAAGTCCTATAATCGATCCACTTACAGCAGAGATCAAACTGTAGACTATACTTCTCACCATCGCCCCTGTGATGTACGGCTTCGTGTCGATTAAGTTTTGTAGGGTAAATGTCAGTGATCCGTCCTTCATACGGGTAAATGCGGAGAAAATAATCGTTATATATAAAATGCTAAGAGCAGCAACTAATATAAGAGAGATAACAGCAATTATATAGTAGAGAGTTCCGTTTCTCTTAATTTCAAGCTCCGTTCTGTCAAATCCAGAAGTTTCTGCCATGGCACTTAGATTGTTTTGATAAAAGATAAAAATAAGTACAGATGGGATGAGTATCAAGATATTCATAGCAGATGCTTTGGCTAAATTACCTTCTGCAATTACAGCAAAGTAGGATTCTAGCGCAAGGACGTTAAATTTCCCACCGATGATGGCAGGCGTTCCGAAGTCGGCAATGGCTCTAAAGAATGAAAGAAGTATAACAGCCTTAAGACCTGCATTTGCCTTTGGAAGGATAATATCTACTATAATATTATTGGTGTTTGCCCCTAGGTTTCTCGCCGAGTTAATTATGTCCGGACTTAGAGTCTTTAAAAATCCGTAGATAAGTAGCACGTTTAGTGAAAGGTGGGAGATGGTCTGCATTACAGCAATTCCCCACATTCCATATACATTTAGTGAAAGTCCAAGAAGTCCATAGGTTATAAATCCTCTCCTGCCAAATAGGTTTATGTAGGAAAGGGAAGTTACAAACGGTGGACTAATAAGTGTAATAAATAAAATTGCAAGAAGGATGCTTCTCCTTTTCTTCGGCGAAAGGTAGAGATAGATAGAAACTATAAGGCTTGCAGCAGAAGATAGAATCGTCGATACAACGCCTAAAGTAATGGTGTTTGTGATGAGTTTTCTTCTCTTTGTCAGTAAATATGTAAAGTTTTCAAGGGAGAGCCTTCCGTCGACGAAGAAACTCTCTTTGAAAACAAAAATAAAAGGAAGTAGTATGAAGAGAATTATCATAGTAAATAAACTTCCAATTATTAAATAATCGATTATCTTACCAATGTTATTTCTCTTCATAGTACTCCCCTAAAATTATTTTTTATTGTTCAGCTTTGTCCCTAGCTATTTCTTTGAATTTGTTAAGCACATCTTCTCTCATTCTACCAAAAGTACTTAGATCTTCTTTTATAAGTTTGTCTTGTGGAAGACCAAGTGAATGTCCTTCAACTCCTGGAACAACGATTTGAGCAGTATCTTTACCATCTAAATCTGCAATGATGCCTTGAGCTTCTGGAGTTAACATAAAGTCAACGAAAGCCTTAGCAACATCTACATTTTCAGAATCTTTGAAGATTGCAACTCCTTCTGGAACCCATGGAATCATGTCAGGGTACACAACAGTAAGACCGTTGTCTTTTGCAACTTCGAAAGCACCGTTGTCAACAGGGATAATACCTATAGCAAATTCACCTTGAACAGTCTTTTCTTGAGGATCTTTACCTCTCTTAGAATAGAAGTCAATGTTTTCGTTAAGAGCCTTTATATAATCCCATCCAGCTTCTTCTCCCATAGCGTCAAGAAGACCTTTAACTACAGCGTAGTTAGTACCTGAAATAGCAGGGTTTGACATGATAACTAAGCCTTTGTATTCAGGTTTAGCAATGTCTTCCCAAGTCATAGGAACTTCAAGACCTTTTTCTTCAAGGATCTTGTTGTTTACTAAGAAACCTGCAACAGTAAGACCTTTTGCAATCCATGCTCCATTTTCATCTTTGTAAGCAGGGTCAACATCTTTTGAGTTGTCACTTACATAGTGTTCTAGAAGTCCATCAGCATCAGCTGCTAGGAAAGCGTCAAGTCCACCACCGAACCATAGGTCAGCCATAGGTTTACCTTCAGCCTTAGTTCTTGAAATAACTTCACCAGAACTCATAGAAAGGAATTCAACCTTAGCACCTGTTTGTTCAGTGAACTTTTCAAAAAGTCCAACATACTTGTCTGAAGTAGCAACAACGTTTAAAGTCTTACCTTCAAAAGCCTTAGCTGCTTCTTCTGTCTTAGTTTCGTTTTTTGCGTTATTAACTGGCGCATCATCTTTTTTACCACAAGCTGTAAGAACAGCAGTAAACATAAGAATAATCGCCATTATTTTAGATATTCTTTTCATAATCTACCTCCGCTCTCTAGTATAACATACTTTAGGAAATATATAAATTTATATTTGGAAATGAGGGAGTTGGCGGGGTTTGTTGGGTGTGTGGTTTTAAAAAAATAAAAAATTAACCTAAAAAACCTTAAGGAATACAGTCACCCTGAGCGAAAGAGCCGAAGGCTCTGGAGTCGAATGGGTATAACCATGGTGAGGTCAAGTTTATATGACCATTTATTTTTGTAGAGGAAGCTACCAGCTTCCATTAACCTTTATACTATATTTTATTAACTTAGGCGTCAGCCGTACAAAAACGTGAATTCCTATTCAGCCCCGTAGCGGAAGCATTTTGCTTCCACAGCCGAAAGCTACATTAAACTTTCCAAATAATTAACACCTATCTAGCAAACCCCCTTCCAGCTGGTCATCCTGAGCGGAAGAGCCGAAGGCTCTGGAGTCGAAGGATCTCTACCTAGTAAAGTCAAGTACACATGATTTCACTTGCAAGGACTCGTTAAATACAGCTTATACCCGTTCGTTTTACGTCACTTTCATATTCGTTTCCGTTTACTATTATTTTGTTGGTGTCTACTGGGATTTTTACTACGTTGTCTTTGTCTGTTAGGATTACTGTTCTTGATGGGTCATCCCATTCTACTTTGAATCCTAGTGCTTCTGCTACGAATCTGATTGGTAACATGGTTCTGTTACTTTCTATAAATGGTGCGATGTCCATCATTACTTTTTGTTCTACGTCATCTACTGATTTAATCATTTCTTTTGAACCGATTACTAGTTTTGTTTGTAGTTTCATCACTATTTTCTTTTGTGGTTCAATCGTTTTATTTGTAGTTGCTGTTCCAGATCCGAAATAGATTGACCAGAATGGATTGTATTCATATCCTGGATATGATGGTGTTGGTTCTGGTGTTGGGGTAGGTGGTGGTGTTGGGGTTGTTCCTGATGCTTTGAAGTATGCTTTTACTTCCATATCTCCAGTGACTATTGTGTTTGCATCTAAAGCCGGTTCCCATTTGTCAAATTCATAGCCTGTTTTTGCTGTCTTTTCTGGTGCTGTTATTTCGGCTAATGTCTTTGTTTCTGTCTTTAATACATATACTGTATTCTTAGCTGCTACTGTTCCCTTTTCTGTGTCTGATGATACAAAGGTTACTACATAGTACTTGCTTGTATCTGCTGGTTTTCCACCGTTTGGATCTGTTGGATCTACTGGTCCTACTACTTTTGGATCTTGTCCCGGTGTTTTTTCTGCGGCTTTCTTTGCTTCTTCTACTACTTTGTCAACGCCCGGCTTATCGGTTTGTTCGTCTACTTTATCTTTGAAGTCTTTCTTTTCATCGTCTGTTAAGTTTGGAAGGTTTCCGATTTCTTCTTTGGCTTTTTCTTTGTAGTCAGCTAAGTCTTTTTTGTCTTTGTTTTCTTGGTCTTTCTTCTTTGCTTCTTCTACTACTTTGTCTACTCCC
>QWCE01005730.1_pt1 | contig 32882 bp, 40 predicted proteins | sample 1972531 | NCBI WGS metagenome assembly QWCE01 (sample SAMN09866716, study PRJNA288562) | Human gut metagenome isolate term4_stool, whole genome shotgun sequencing... | reverse complement strand
TATGCTTTTTGAATCATCATCAGATGTTCTTTCACAGCTGATAAGAACTGCCTTTATAGCTAGAAAAGGCACTCGATTTATAGTTTCTGACTTTTCAGCCATTGAGGCTCGTGTGTTAGCGTGGCTTGCAGGGGAGAAGTGGGTCTTAGATGCCTTTATAAACGGAGAGGATATTTATTGCAGAACAGCAAGTAGAATGTTTGGAGTGCCAGTTGAAAAGCACGGAGTTAATGGAGAATTAAGACAAAAAGGGAAAATAGCTACGCTTGCTTGTGGCTATCAAGGAGCTCTTGGAGCTTTAAAAGCCATGGGTGGAATTGAAATGGGTCTAAGTGAAGATGAATTACAGTCCATTGTAGCATCATGGAGAGAAGCGAATCCAAATATTGTCAGTCTATGGTGGGATATAGACGCTGTTGTAAAAAGAGTTGTAAAGACTAAAGTTAAAGAGACTTACAAAAACTTAAGCATAAGCTATGAGAAAGGAATTCTGTTTATAGAACTACCATCAAAGAGAAGACTAGCTTATCCAAAGGCTAAGATTGGAGTCAACCGTTTTGGAGGAGTAGATGAAGTAAATAAAATTATGTCCATAGTTCCAAAATGGGCAGATGGTCTTGTTTTAGATGCAGATGGATTTGAAGCAAACTTTTACAAGAAAGATTGATGGAGGTTTTATATGAATAAAAAATATGTACGAGAAAAAAAGCCATATCTACCCTTGGTGTATATATGTAGCCCTTATGCTGGTGATACGCATAAAAATGTAAAGAATGCAAGAATTTATTCACGTTTTGCTATTGATAACGGATGCATTCCATTAACACCACATCTTATGTATCCCCAGTTTATGAGTGAAGAAAATGAAAGAGGACTTGCCATGCACTTTAACTATGTCTTATTAGGTAAGTGCGATGAGATATGGGTATTTGGAGAAGATCTAAGTTTTGGAATGCTAGAAGAAATTAGAATAGCAAAGAAAAGAAAGATGAAGATTAAATTTATCAAGGAGGTAATTTAAATGAGAATTATAAATGAAAAAACAGTTGAAACATTAACTAAAGAGTTTCTTGCAGCAAATGCAATTTCAGTTGAAGTAGGTACTAATGGATTTAAAGGTGGAGATAGTGGACACGGATCAAGAACCTATTTTAAATTATGCAGTAGAAGTTTTAGAACTTCAAGCTGGTGAGTAGATGAAAATATACACTTCAAACTGTATAGCTAATCAATCAAATTGTATTTATCCAAATGAAAACGATGTAATAGATATAAGGTCATTTGAGAAGGTGGCATCTTTTGACCATGTAATGGCAAAATATAAAAACAATTATCGCTCTAATGATAATTTTATAGAGTCAAACTGCATTGCTATGGATATTGACAATGACGAATCTGAGGAACCAAATGAGTGGATAGATATAAATAAAGTAAAGAGAATATTCGATGGTGTTAATTTTGCTGTTGTTTATAGCAGGCATCATAACAAGCAAAAGCATGGAAAGGCAGCAAGACCAAGAATGCATATTTACTTCCCTATACCAATTGTAAGTTCGCTGGATGAATACGTTTCAATAAAAGAAGCAATAGCAGATAAGTATTCATTTTTTGACAGCAATGCACTTGATGGAGCAAGATTCTTCTTTGGAGTTACTAATCCTGTTGTGGAAATTGTTTAGTATATAACGACTCTTACTGGGAAGAATCTGAACTTAAAGCTCAAGGCTACTCTCAAGAATTAGTTTTGAGACAAACTGAAGAAATAAATAATGAGCTTATAAAAATACAAGATGATCTTAAAAAGTCAAATGTCAAGGAAATACTCTCAAGCATGTCGGAAAAGAAAGCTCTTAGTGTATTTGATGATAAGCAAAAGTTTTTATATTATAAATTAATCGCACTTGAGTCATATAAGAATTATGCTGTGAAGAGAGGAGACACGAGAGCTATACATGCGACGTTAAAAGAGTCAAAGCCTATGCTTGAAATAAATCAAAGCGAACTAGATAAAGATGAATTCTTGCTGAATACACCATCCTTTACTGTTGATTTAAAAACAGGAGAGTACAGAGAGCATATTGCAGAGGACTATATCACAAAAGAAACGCTGACTGATCCAAGTGTAGAAAATATAAATCTATGGCTAGATGCACTTGATACTTTTTTTCTAAAAGATAAAGAGCTTATTGACTATGTTCAGAAAGTAGCTGGTATCTCTCTTATTGGAAAAGTATATATCGAGGCATTAATTATAGCCTACGGAGATGGTAGAAATGGGAAGTCTACTTTTTGGAACACTATCTCTCGAGTCTTAAACCTATATAGCGGCTCAATATCTGCTGATATATTGACAGTCAATTCAAAAAGAAATGCAAAGCCAGAGCTTGCAGAAACAAGAGGTAAAAGACTTCTTATAGCAGCTGAGCTACAAGAAGGACTTAGGCTCAATACTTCCAATGTAAAGCAGCTGTGCTCAACAGATGAGATTGTAGCAGAGAAAAAGTATAGAGATCCATTTAAGTTTGTCCCTTCGCACACTCTTGTCCTATATACCAACCACCTACCAAAGGTGAGTGCTTTAGATGAGGGAACGTGGAGAAGACTTATAGTAATTCCTTTTGAAGCAAAGATAAAGGGTAGTAGTGATATTAAAAACTATACAGATTATTTGGTTGACAAAGCTGGAGGAGCAGTTCTCAGCTGGTTAATCGAGGGTGCTAAAAAAGCAATCGATGAAGACTTCAAGTTTACTCTTCCTAAAAAAGTATCAGATGCAATTGATGAATATAAGGAGTCTAACAATTGGTTCAAGCATTTTTTAAATGAGTGCTGTGAGCTTGATTCATCATATGAAGAAAAGTCTGGAGATTTATATCAAGAATATAGATCTTATTGCTTAAGGACAGGAGATTATGTAAGAAGTACTGGCGATTTTTATGCTGCTCTTTCATCCAATGGATTTGTTAGGAGGAAAACAAGTCAAGGAATTGTCATAAGTGGACTTAAGTTAAAATCTGAATTTGTGTAAAAATACACATTGTGCAGGTCGTGAAGGTCATATCTATATGTTTTATATAGTAAGTAAAAAAATTTAGTATATATATAGAGGTTATAGAAGAGAGTTTCACGACCTGCACAATGGCTAAAAATAGAGGTTTATATGTTAGAGAAAGATATAGAAAAAGCATTAGTTAAAAAAGTTAAAGCGTTAGGAGGTCTTTGCATAAAGTTTACATCTCCATCAATGATGGGAATACCTGACAGGATAGTTCTTCTACCTAAAGGTAAGCTTGGATTTGTAGAACTTAAAAGACCAGGTGGCAAAGCAAGACCTATTCAAGTAAAAAGAATAAAAGACTTAGAAAAATTAGGATTTAAGGTTTTCATACTGGATGAAAAAGAAAAGATAGATGAAGTAATAAAAGCTATAGGAGGTGATCTTTATTGAAGTTCAATCCACATAATTATCAAAGTTATGCTATTGAGAAAATAAAAAATAATGAAATAACAGCATTATTCTTGGATATGGGCTTAGGTTAGGTAAAACAGTTATAAGCTTAACAGCCATTAATGATTTACTATTTGATTCTTTTGAAATCTCTAAAGTCTTAATTATTGCACCACTAAGAGTAGCAAGAGATACATGGAAAGAAGAAATAGAGAAATGGTCTCATCTAAAGATGCTTAAATACTCTGTGGTAATTGGAAGTGAAAAAGAAAGGCTAAATGCACTGAATAAAAAAGCTGACATATATATTATTAATAGAGAAAATATTGACTGGCTCGTTAATAAAAGTGGTAGTGGTTTTAATTTTGATATGATAATCATAGATGAGCTTTCTTCTTTTAAGTCTCATAGGTCTAAGAGGTTTAGAGCACTGATGAAAGTTAGAGCAAAGATTAAAAGAATTGTTGGATTAACAGGAACACCTTCATCAAATGGCTTAATGGATTTATGGGCAGAGTTTAGACTTTTAGATATGGGAGAAAGGCTCGGAAGATTTATAGGACAATATAGAGAAATATACTTCAAACCAGATAAAAGAAACGGTGCAATCATCTATTCATACAAGCCACTACCATTTGCTGAGGATGCAATATATAAAAAGATATCTGACATTACATTATCGATGAAAGCTGAAGATTATCTAACAATGCCAGAAAAAATAAACAACGAGGTATTTGTAAATCTCTCGGATAAAGAGAGAGAAACATACGATAGCTTTAAAAAGGATCTAGTAATAAGCATAAAGGATAAAGAAATAGATGCAGTCAATGCTGCAGCTTTATCTAACAAATTACTTCAAATGGCATCTGGCTCTGTCTACGATGAGGATAAGAATACTGTTCATATTCACGATAGAAAGCTTGATGCCTTAGAAGATTTAATTGAAGGAGCAAACGGCAAGCCAGTCTTAATAGCTTACTGGTATAAGTCGGATTTAAAAAGAATTAAAGATAGATTTGATGTTAGAGAGTTAAAAACAAGTGCCGATTTTAAAGAGTGGAATCAAGGAAAAATACCAATTGCAATTATCCATCCAGCATCTGCTGGACACGGACTAAACATTCAAGCAGGAGGATCAACACTTATTTGGTTTTCATTAACTTGGTCCTTAGAGTTATATGAGCAAACAAATGCAAGGCTGTACAGACAAGGACAAAAAGAAACAGTTGTGATACATCATATACTTTGTAAAAACACCATTGATGAAGATGTGATGAAAGCATTAGAAAATAAGAATAAAACACAAGCTGCACTAATTGAAGCAGTTAAAGTTAATTTGATATAAGGAGTGATATATATGAATACAAAGGAATACTTACAACAGGCATTTTATCTTGACAAACGAATCAACTCAAAGCTAGAACAGGTAGAAAGTTTGAATGCTTTAGCAACAAAAGCTAATTCAACTCTGTCTGATATGCCAAAGAATCCAAATGGAGAAACATCACGACTTGAAGACACCATAGTAAAAATTATTGACTTGCAAGAAGAGATCAATAAAGATATAGATAAATTAGTAGATTTAAAAAGTGAAATTGTAGGTGTAATCAATAAGATTGAGGATAAAGAGCTTCAAGTTATTTTAGAAAAAAGATATCTTTGTTTTGAAACTTGGGAGAAGATTGCTGTTGAGCTAAACTATGACATTAGGCATATTCACAGATTGCATAATCAAGGACTAAGAGAAACTTCAAAGATAGTTAAATCATGTCACTAAATGTCATTGAATGTCACTATGTATCTGTAGTATCATTATAATAGAAAAAGAATAATAAAACGAGCCTTGGAGAATATTTCTTCAAGGTTTTTGTCATCACATTAAACCTTTATCTATTGGTGGAACAAATGACGAGGAGAACCTTATGAGCTTATGTAAATCTTGTCACTCAAAGATCCATGCAGAGCTTGGAGACAGGTTTAGTAGGTAAAAAATCTTTGAGGGGGAGGGGGAGTTAACTTCTCTGCTGCAAAGTCCCACACCAACGGTGCCGCCCTCTTACGCACAAAAACGCAAGTTCAAAGGGGGTATTAAAGAATATTATATATTAGGAGGTGATATTATCGCAAAAGATGGAACATATAGAGGCGGACGAAGAGTTCGTGCTGGTGGAAAACCAACGCCTGCTATAGAAAAAATACAAAAAGGAAAAGAAGTAGAGCTTATATTAAACAATATACCAACATTTAGTCCAGACGAACTTGATGCTGAAGACTTGCCAGATGGAGTTGAGCTGGAGGGTTATGATATGCCTAAGCCAAGCGACTATTTGTCAGCAAAGCAAAAGAACGGCATACCACTTGGAGCTGATGAAATATATAAAGAGACATGGCAGTGGTTAAAAGATAGATCTTGTGAGAACTTAGTAAATCCAAGACTATTAGAATCCTACTCACAAGCTTTTGCAAGATATATTCAATGCGAAGAAGCAATAAGTCAGTTTGGTCTATTAGGTAAACATCCAACAACAGGAGGAGTAATAACCTCGCCATTCGTTCAAATGTCTTCTCAGTTTCAAAAGTCAGCTAACCTTTTATGGTATGAAATATATGATATTGTAAAAGAAAACTGTACGGAGGTATATGAAGATTACGGAGAAGATATGATGGAAAAACTACTAAGACAAATGTAAAATGTGATATAAAGATTGTAAAACAAGATACAAAGCTTGCTAAAAACCAAGAGGATAAAATAAGATGTGGCGACAATGGAATTTTTAAAGGTGTGCCAATATCAAATGAAGAAAGAAAGCTAGCAGAAATAGCTAGAGAGATTTTTTCTAATCACCCATACGATGGTAAGTACATTTTAGATGGAGATAAACTTATTATTTGTCAATCAAATGTAGAAGCAGAAATCATACAGGACATTTATACAAATGCAACAATCAATCCATTAGGTGATTGGACTGGTGGAACAGATGTCGACACAGGAGCACTCTATTGGTGGTTTTGAAGAATTTGCTAAGTGGGGGTTAATATGATAACGACAAAAGAGATGAAGCTTGTCGATATTGACAAATTAGTACCATATATAAACAATGCTAGGACTCACTCACCAGACCAAATAAGTAAACTAAGAGCATCTATACGAGAGTTTGGTTTTATAAATCCCGTTATAATTGACAAAGACTACGGAGTAATTGCAGGCCATGGAAGAATTATGGCAGCTAAGGAGGAAGGAATAAAAGAAGTTCCTTGTGTCTTTGCAGATCACTTAAATGAAGCTCAAAAGAAAGCATACATTCTAGCTGATAATAGAATGGCACTTGATGCTGGTTGGGATGAGGAACTTTTAAGAGTTGAAATTGAGGCTTTAGAAGACTATGGTTTTAATGTTGAGCTTACAGGTTTTTCAAGTGAAGAGCTATCTAATATCTTTGACTTAGATAATGAGACAAAAGACGATGACTTTGATGTTGATAAAGAGCTAGAAAAACCTACCTTTTCAAAAGCTGGAGATATATGGACCTTAGGAAAGCATAAATTGATATGTGGTGACGCTACTGATGAAAAAGATTATGACAAATTAATGGAGGATACAAAAGCTAACCTGATAATTACGGATCCACCATATAATGTTAATTACGAAGGGTCAGCTGGAAAAATTAAAAATGATAATATGGAGCAAAGTAAATTCTATGAATTTTTACTAAGCTCCTTTTTAAATATGGAGAAATATTTAGCTAACGATGGCTCTATATATGTGTTTCATGCAGATACAGAAGGGCTTAACTTTAGAAAGGCATTTCAAGATGCTGGTTTCTATCTTTCTGGCACTTGCATTTGGAAGAAACAGTCACTGGTTTTAGGAAGAAGTCCATACCAATGGCAACACGAGCCAATACTTTATGGTTGGAAGAAAAAAGGCAAACATAACTGGTACACTGGCAGAAAAGAGTCTACTATTTGGGAATTTGATAAACCAAGAAAGAATGGCGATCATCCTACAATGAAGCCGATTCCACTTTTATCATATCCAATTAAAAACTCATCAATGGTTAACTCAGTAGTACTCGATCCATTTGGTGGCAGTGGAAGCACCCTTACGAGCAAATTGACTTGACTAAATAGAGTATTTGAGCAATATATGTTTGTGAGGTGATTAGATGATTTCAAAGGAAATTATAAAAGATTTAAGAAAAACATATCCAGCAGGTGCTAGAGTAAAACTACTAAGCATGGAAGATGAGCAAGCACCTCCTGCTGGAACTTTAGGAACAGTATATGGAGTTGATGATATTGGATCGATTTTAGTTAAGTGGGACAATGGCTCAACACTTAATGTTTTATATAGGGTTGATAGGGTTAAAAAGATTGAAAAATAGCCATTTATATTAAAAATATAGCTTGACTTATAGTAATTAGTACGGTAATATGTACACAACAAAAAAGGAAAAGGAGAGAAAAAAATGGCATATAAAAACGTAGAAACTAAAAGAGACATTCAAGAGTTGATTGATTCATCAGCAATAACAATGATTGGACTTTGTGAAGGCAAAAATGGAGATTTAGCATTTCAAGAATACTTAAAGGAATATTTGGAAGACGATAATATTTACATTACAATGGGAAGAACGATAAATGAATTATATGGAAGCGATCTACCTAATAACAGGAAGAATAGACTGGAATTTTGAAACACAAGAAGATGAAAAAGAAATAAAACCTGCTTTAGTTTTAAGAAAGATTGAAAAATAGCCATTTATATTGAAAATATAGCTTGACTTATAGCGATTAGTACGGTAATATGTACACAACAAAAAAAAGGAAAAGGAGAGAACAAAATGGCTAATAAAGAATTAAAAAAGGAAAATTTACAACTTCTAGAAATCGCTAAGAAAAATTCATACGCAGTAGAAAACAGAGGAGACTTAGAAAAAAGAAATAATGATTCAGAAGACTTCTTAGACATTTCAGTATGGTCTTTAAAAGAAATGCTTAGAGAAGCTTACGAACTAGGCAAGCGAAGCAAATAAAAAGATTGAAAAATAGCCATTTATATTGCAAATTATACTTGACTTATTCTTAGATGTACGCTAATATGTACACAAGAAAAAAGGAAGAGGTGGAAAACAAAATGACAAGTTTTGAAAAAGATTATAAGGCAGCATTAGAAGGAGACGAAATTGAGGTATTAACAAGAAGAAAGAAAGAAATATACGATTTAGAAAAGAAGCTAAGAGAAACAAGAAACAATTTTAGAGCTCAATGCATATATCAAGAGTTAACTCAACTAAGAGATGAATACAATAAAATAGACAATTTATTTTAAAATAAAAAACAAAATGGGCTTAGGCTCTATTTGTCGTAGTGAACTAGCTAAAGGCTAGTATTTTTTATGCCTATTTTCAGAAAGGAGGACCAATGAAAAAGAAATACACACCAAGTAAATTTATGTTAGCCAACTCAAGATATGATAAAAAGAAGGCTGACTATGCTGTTACCTTTATAGAGTGTCTTAAGCACACAAAAGGTAGATGGGCAGGTAAAGATTTTAAGCTCATAGATTGGCAAGAAGAAATTATTAGAGATTTATTTGGTATTGTAAAAGAAACAGGATACAGACAATTCAATACAGCATATATTGAAATTCCAAAGAAGATGGGAAAGTCAGAACTTGCAGCGGCTGTAGCTTTACTTCTTACATGCGGCGATGGAGAAGAAAGAGCAGAAGTATATGGATGTGCTGCAGATAGACAACAAGCAACTATAGTTTTTGATGTCGCAGCAGATATGGTAAGAATGTCGCCCGCTCTTTCTAAGAGAGTAAAAATACTAGCATCACAAAAAAGAATGATATATAAACCTACAAATTCTTTCTATCAAGTATTGTCAGCAGAGGCATATTCAAAACATGGATTTAATATTCACGGAGTTGTTTTTGATGAATTACATACTCAGCCTAACAGAAAATTATTTGATGTAATGACAAAGGGATCTGGAGATGCAAGAACACAGCCCTTATATTTTTTAATAACAACTGCAGGAACAGATACAAAATCAATCTGCTATGAAACACATCAAAAGGCAGTAGATATTCTTGAGGGCAGAAAGACTGATCCTACATTCTATCCAGTTATTTATGGAGCTCATAGAGATGATGACTGGACCGATGAGAAAATTTGGTATAAAGCTAATCCGTCTCTTGGCATAACCGTTCCAATAGAAAAAGTAAGACAAGCATTCAACTCTGCTAAGCAGAACCCATCAGAAGAGAACTCATTTAGACAACTAAGACTTAACCAATGGGTAAAACAAGCTATAAGATGGATGCCAATGGATAAATGGGATTTATGCAACTTTGCTGTAAATGAAGATGAATTAAAAGGTAGAGTATGCTATGGAGGTCTAGACCTTTCATCTACAACAGATATAACAGCTTTTGTTTTAGTGTTTCCACCACTAGATGAAGATGATAAATTTCAGATACTTCCTTACTTTTGGTTACCAGAAGATAATCTCGACCTAAGAGTAAAAAGAGACCACGTAAACTATGACTTGTGGAAAAGACAAGGTTTTATACAAACAACAGAAGGTAACGTAGTTCACTACGGATTTATAGAAAAATTTATTGAAAATTTGGGAGAAAAGTATAATATAAGAGAAATAGCGTTCGATAGATGGGGAGCGGTTCAGATGGTTCAGAATCTTGAAAATATGGGTTTTACAGTAGTGCCGTTTGGACAGGGTTTCAAAGATATGTCTCCACCAACAAAAGAATTGATGAAGTTAACACTCGAAAGGAAAATAGCTCATGCAGGACACCCAGTTTTGAGGTGGATGATGGACAACATATTTATACGAACGGATCCAGCAGGAAATATCAAGGCAGATAAAGAAAAATCTACAGAAAAGATAGACGGAGTTATTGCTACAATCATGGCTCTTGATAGGGCTATAAGATGTGGCAACGATACAAGTGAATCCGTTTATGATGATAGAGGTCTATTAGTGTTTTAATGACTTATTATAAGGAGGTGGTGTATATGTGAAAAACATACCAAAGTATAGAATGTTTACTTTGATATTAATATTCTATATAGTATATTGGATGAAAAAAAGACAAAATATCAAAAATATTATTAAAAGGAGAGAATTATGAAATCAATAACAATAACTCATAATCAATATGAGTCTAACAGATTTAATCGCAACTATCTTATCACTTGCAGAGCAAGTGATTTTATTTTTATTCCACCGTCGTATCCAGTTTCAAGCGGAGATGCTGAGAAAATGGCTATTGAAATAAAAAGGCTAATTGATGGTAGAGGAAGCAGAACTACCAACATTTATATTGGAACTCCAGGCATATCAAGTGCTAATTATTCATCTGGCATTACTCTTAATCACTTGACTTCTTTTCTTAAAAGTGTTTATAACAACAGCAACATTAGCTCAAGTTTATATAGGGGCAAAATAAAGGGTGTATATATGAATCAAGAGGCAATATATGGTGCTGTTAATTATAATAATTTAATTGGTGGCACTTCGTTAGGCAATGTTCAAATAAAGAGAATGTTTGATTTAAAGAAATGGGTCAAGTCGGGAAATGTTGGAGGAAGAGACTTTATTTGGATACCATATTATGGATACGGTTCAAATGCTGCGTTAATAATTAAGAATATTGGGTATATAACTGATAGTATACAAATTTTTGACAAGGTAATTCTACAAGCCCATGTATTTTTTGACCAAAATACTACAAATGGAAACTTTAATGGAATTGCAAAGAGCATGGATTTGGGAAAAGTTTGTTATAGAGATGGAGTTGCTGTAATTTCAAAAAAGAAAAGTAACACTCTAATAGGATATGAAATGGAATATGATGTAAATAAAAGCAATAGCGAGAGTTTATACAGTCAATATGTTTATGCTTTCTCAAACTATAAATCACATCCACAAGCTTTCTATTGGGCTGGATATGGAGATAAAAAAACTTTCGATAAAATAAACGATTGGTATTAGGAGGAGATTATGATGCATATTAAAAAGGTTTTATTTAAAATTGTCATAGTATTTGTGATGACATTATTTATTAGTAAAAAATTGTATGCCACAAGTGGCATAGCTTTAGAACAGAAGGAAATAGATGCTATTGTATCAGAGCTTGAAAAAGTGCCTAAACCTGTTTTAGGGCATCAATTTGAATATGCATCATACAATATATCCTTTGATAAAACAAAAGATCACTGCGCCATCGTTTACATTTCAAATGATGGTGCGAGTGGCTTTGTCGGTGCGATAGACACAGAAGAAAGAAGCGTCACTATACCATTTAAGTATAAAGACATATACTTTTTACCTGATAATAAACTTCTTTTGGCAGAAAAAGATAAAAACGATACAGATCATAAGTATTTTATCTCAGATATGAAAGGCACTTTAACGCCTGCGCATTTTGATGGCATGGTAAGCGGAGTAGATGACAAAGGATACATTACACTTTTTAGATATTTAAAAGTAAATGCAAAAAACGAGCAAAACGTATTAAACGATAAAAGCGAGGCGCTTAAAGAAACACTTGTTCCTAAACTAGCCTTACTTGATGACAAGCAAAATATGGTTCTAGATTTTATTATAGATGAAGTTTGGCCAGCAGGCATAGTTTTTGAAGACGATTGTGCCATTGTTAAAAGCAAGGCCAGTGAATGGTACGCTGGCTCTCAGTCAACTACAAACAATGCAAAAAGCGGCGTGATTGATAGAAGCGGAAGAGTGATTTTACCATTTGCATATGACAGGATAGAATATCTTGGCAAAGGCAAATTCGAAGCGTATAAAAATAATAAAAAATATAGCATTGATTTGAACAATATCAAAGAGCAAAGAGATTGGCAAAAGCCATCAGCTTGGGCAGAAAAAGAGATTACGAGAGCCATAGAAGAAGGACTAGTTCCTCCAATACTTCAAAATAATTATAGGGACGATATAACAAGGGGTGAGTTTTGCAGCATCGCCGTAAACCTTTACGAGAGCATGACGAAGAAGGAAATTTCAGGAAGAGTTAAATTTGACGACAATGTTTTGCTCTCAGTCGAAAAATTAGCCTACGAGGGCATAGTCCATGGCCTTGGCAATAATAAATTCAATCCAGACGGCAAAATAAAAAGAGAAGAGGCCGCAGTAATCCTATCAAAGCTAAGCGAAAAGCTTGAGATGAATTTAGCTTCAGGCGATATTAGCTTTACAGATAGCCAAAGCATATCCGCTTGGTCAATAGACGACGTCAAAAAAGTTTATGCAGCAGGAATTATGCAAGGAGTAAGCGAGAAAAGATTTTCACCAAAAAGCCATTACACAAAAGAGCAAGCAATTGCAACACTGCTAAGAATAAAAGATAAATAAATTCATTAGCAGAAGTGCTTTTCTTATGCCAAATTTAAGGAGGTGCTAATATAGGAATTTTAAATTTAATATTTAAGTCGAGAGACAAACCAAAAGACGGGGAGAGAATATCTTCATCGTCTTTTTTGTTTGGAAGAACAATTGTAAATAAGGAAGTTAATGAATTTACAGCTATGCAGATGACAGCAGTATATTCGTGTGTTAGAGTTCTTGCAGAAACTTTAGCTGGACTACCTTTACATCTTTACAAAAAAGAGAATTCTAGTTCTAAGGAAAAAGCAAAACAACACGTATTATATTTTTTATTACATGATGAACCAAATAGTGAAATGACTTCATTTGTATTTAGAGAAACATTAATGACACATCTTTTACTATGGGGTAATGCATACGCTCAAATAATAAGAAATGGAAAAAACGAAATTGTCGGTCTTTATCCTTTGATGCCAAACAAGATGACTGTTATGAGAAGTGAAGACGGAGAAATCTTCTATAAATACAAGTATAAGTATGAGGATGTTTATTTATTAAAAGAAGATGTTCTTCATATACCAGGACTTGGATTTGACGGACTTATTGGATATTCGCCAATTACAATGGCAAAAAATGCTATAGGCATGGCTATGGCTTGTGAAGAATATGGTGCCTCTTTCTTTCAAAATGGGGCCCAACCAGGTGGCGTTTTAGAGCATCCTGGTATTATTAAGGATCCTGAAAGAGTAAGGGAATCTTGGAATGCTGCATTTCAAGGACCAAAGAATGCAAACAAAGTAGCTGTACTCGAAGAAGGAATGAAGTATCAACCAATAGCTATTGCTCCAAGTGAGGCTCAATTTTTAGAAACTAGAAAGTTTCAGTTAAATGAAATAGCAAGAATTTTCAGAGTTCCACCTCATATGATAGGAGACTTAGAAAGGTCGTCTTTTTCAAATATTGAACAGCAGTCACTTGAGTTTGTTAAATATACTCTTGATCCTTGGATAATTAGATGGGAGCAATCTCTAGAGAGATCATTGTTAACAAAAAAAGAAAAAGAAAACTATTTCATTAAGTTTAATCTTGATGGACTTTTAAGAGGAGACTACGAATCAAGAATGAATGGTTATGCTGTTGGAAGACAAAATGGTTGGATGAGTGCAAACGATATACGAGAGCTAGAAAATCTAGATAGGATTTCAGCTGAAGAAGGTGGAGACCTATATCTTGTTAATGGAAACATGCTACCACTTAATAAGGCGGGAGTTTTTTATGAAAAGAATGGAGGTAATGATTTAGAGGATGAAAAATAAAATATTTTGGAACTGGAAAGAGAATGAAAATGAACTCTATATAGATGGGGTTATAGCAGAAGAGTCTTGGTTTGATGATGAAATCACACCAAGGCTCTTTTTTGAAGAATTAAAAAATAAAAAAGGAGACATAACAGTTTGGATCAACTCACCTGGTGGCGACTGTATAGCAGCATCAAGAATTTACACAATGCTTTTAGAACACAAAGGCAATGTAACTGTAAAGATTGATGGACTTGCAGCATCAGCTGCATCAGTTATCGCTATGGCAGGAACTGAAGTTTTAATGAGCCCTACATCTTTAATGATGATCCATAATCCGTTGACTGTAGCCATCGGCGATTCGAAAGAAATGCAGAAAGCTATTGAGATGCTTAATGAAGTCAAAGAATCAATTATAAATGCTTATGAAATCAAGACGGGACTTTCTAGAGAGGAGATTTCTAATCTTATGGATGGAGAGACTTGGTTTGACAAAAATAAAGCTATAGAGATGGGATTTTGTGACGGCACTCTAAGCGATATGAGAAAAGATGAAAAGGTAACAAATATGATCTTTTCTAGAAGAGCAGTAAGTAATTCACTCATGACAAAAATAAAGAAAGAAGTAAAGCACCACTCAATAAACGAAGTGGAAGAACGACTAAGTCAAATAAAAAATAAATGGAGGTAATTATATGACTTTAAATGAACTAATTGAAAAAAGAACAGAGGCATGGAACAATGCAAAGAATTTTGCTGATTCCAAAAAAGATGAGAACGGCTTAATGTCTGATGAGGACTTTAAGACTTACGAAGAGATGGAGAAGACAATCGAGAACTACTCTCGTGAAATTAACAGAAAAAAGAGGGAGGAAGAAATGGACAAAGACCTAGCAAAACCTACCACTCAAGCTTTAACAAACGAGCCTACAGTAGGTAATGATGAAGAAATACCAATGAGATCTAGAAACGTTTATAAAAAATCAATGATGAACGCTCTAAGATCAAACTTTAGAGATATTTCAAACGAACTAAAAGTTGGAGCAGACGAAAGTGGTGGATATTTAGTTCCAGATGAACTTGAGAAAGAAATAGTAAGTGGACTTGAAGATGAAAACATTATCAGAAAGCTAGCTTCAAAAGTTAAAACTTCAGGACTTCACAAAATAAATATTGCAGCTACTAAGCCAGCAGCTTTATGGGTTGAAGAAGGCGGACAACTTACTTTTGGCGATGGCAAGTTTGACCAAGTTTCACTTGATGCTCACAAGCTTCATGTTGGAGTTAAAGTAACAGAAGAGCTTTTATATGATTCAGCTTTTGATTTGGAAAGCTATATCACAGAAGAATTTACAAAAGCATTAGCTAATGCTGAAGAAGATGCATTCTTAAATGGAGATGGTGTAAATAAGCCTACAGGAATTTTTGATGCTAAAAAAGGTGGAGAAATTGGAGTAACATCTAAGGCTGCAACAATAACATCAGATGAATTAGTAGACCTTGTTTATTCATTAGATAGACCATACAGAAAAAAAGCTGTATTTATTCTAAATGATGCGACAGTAGCTCAAATAAGAAAGCTAAAAGATGTTAATGGTGCATATATTTGGCAACCTTCACTAAAAGATGGAGAACCAGATAGACTATTAGGGTATCCAGCGTATACATCTGCATATGCACCAAAGGCAGAAAAAGGAAAATTTGCTATAGCTTTTGGCGATATTTCTTATTACAAGATTGGAGACAGAGGATACAGATCCTTCCAAGACTTAAAAGAATTATTCGCTGGTAATGGCATGGTAGGCTTCTTAGGCAAAGAAAGAGTTGACGGAGTGCTAGTACTAAGAGAGGCTGTTAAGCTATTAAAAATAGGAACCACAGCATAAGGAAATGAGCATGATAACTCTTGATGAGGCTAAGACGTATTTAAGAGTTGATTTTGATGATGAGGATGAGTATATAAAGACGCTCATCCTTTCATCAATAGAGCACTGCAGAGAAATTGCAAGAGTAGATAGCGATGAGCAGCTTGCTAGCCATAAAAATGCTAAAATTGCTGTACTATATATGATTGCATATCTTTATGAACACAGAGAAGAGGCTGACCACGCAGAGCTTAATTTAACACTTAGAGCTCTATTATTTGGTATAAGAAAGGCTGAGTTTTAATGAAGATAGTTGACCTTAATAAAAAAATAAAGATACAAAATAAGAGGGTTGAAACAGACAAGATTGGAAACCATAAATCTATTTGGAGTGACTATATTACAACTAATGCATATATATCCTTTCAAGGAAAAGGAGAGGCAGTATTTTTAGGTATGGAGCAGGACAGCTCTGATATATCTTTTACAATTAGATATCAGCAAAAATTAAAATCAATAAACTCTAGTGAATATAGAATTAGCTTCGATGAAAATATATACAATATACTATCAGTTGATTTTATGAATTATAAAAATAAGCTGATTAAACTAAGATGCAAGAAGGTGTCAAGATGAATGTGAAGATAGATAACTTAGCTAGTGAAATAATGAAAGGCTTAGAAGATTATTCTAAGATGGCTAGCGATGAACTGAAGAGTGAGGTTAAGAAAGCAGCTAAAAATATCAAGCAAGATATAAAGGATACAGCTCCAGTTGGAAGGACTGGCAGATATGCAAAGTCATGGACTGTAAAAAATAATAGAGAGACTTCTAATTCAATCGAGCTTATAGTTCACTCAAGGAATAGATATCAGCTTGCACACTTACTTGAAAAAGGTCATGTGCTTAGACAGGGTGGTAGAGTAAAGTCAAAGCCTCATATAGCACCAGCAGAAGAAAAAGGAGTCAGAGAATTGGAAGAAAACATTATAAGGAAGTTAAAGAATGGATAGACTAATAAAAATTTTAGAAGAGATAGGACTTCCTTTTGCTTATTCGCATTTTGCTGAAGGAGAGAGTCCAGACCCACCTTTTATGGTATATCTGTTTCCAAAGAATAAACACTTTGGGGCAGATGGGCTTGTTTATTATAAAAATACAGAAGTGAATCTTGAGGTCTACACAGATAAAAAAGATTTACAATTAGAAGAAAAAATAGAAGAAATACTTGATAGAGAAAAGATATACTATGAAAAATCAGAAGTATGGATTGAATCTGAAAGGCTGTATGAAGTTCTCTACGAGTTTACTTTAAAGATAAATTATAAGGAGGAATATAATGGCTAATAAAGTTAAATTTAACATATGTAATGTTCACTATGCTCTTTTCGATAAAACAGAAGATGGTACGATTAAATACAAAGAACCAGTGCCAATGCCTGGTGCCGTATCTATTTCATTAGAGCCTAATGGAGAGCCAGAAAGCTTTTATGCTGACGGGATAGAATATTACACAATTTCTAATAACATGGGTTATGATGGCGACCTAGAAATAGCACTAATTCCAGAGTCGTTTAGAACAGATGTTTTAATGGAAAAAGTAGATACAAATAAAGTTCTTATTGAATCATCTAATTCAGAGACAGCGAACTTTGCTCTTCTTTTTGAGTTTGATGGAGATCAAAAGAAAATCCGTCACATCATGTATAACTGCTCTGCTGCAAGACCAAAACTTGAAGGAGAGACAAATGAAGAGTCAAGGGAAGTTCAACCAGAAACTTTATCGATTCAAGCAAGACCTCTTCCAAATGGAAATGTAAAAGCAAGAACAGGAGATTCAACAACTAAGGAGACTTACGAAGGATGGTATAAGTCAGTTTACATGCCTACAGAAACTGCAGTAACACCTACAAAAGCAAGTGTAGGAGGAAAATAATAATGGCATTAACAAAAACAATAGAGATTGATGGCAAAGATGTTGTCTTTCGTGCATCAGCAGCAATCCCTAGAATATATAGAATAAAATTTGGGAGAGATATTTTTAAAGACTTAATAGAGCTAGAAAGGTCAATAAAAAAGAATGATAAAAATGAATCTAATCTTGATATAGGTTCGTTAGAATTGTTTGAAAATATAGCCTATGTAATGGCTAAGCATGGAGACAAATCTGTTCCAGACAGTACGGAAGAATGGTTAGATAATTTTTCAACATTTTCTATATATCAAATACTGCCTCAGCTAATAGAGCTATGGGGACTTAATATAAAGATGGAGGAAAAATCTAAAAAAAAGTAAGACCGACAGAAAGACCAATGACTACACCCTTATTTTTACTAAGGGCAGTGGAACTTGGTCTTTCTGTTTCTGACTTAGATTTATTAAGCATTGGACTTGTAAACGATATGTTTATCGAAAAAAGTAATGACGATTACAAGTACAAAGAAGTAGCTACGCAAGAAGATTTTGATAAATTTTAATAAATAAACTATCTAAGCATCGTTAAGTGATAGATGCTTTTTCATTTAATTTTAAGGAGGTGAGATATTGGCAAACAGAATAAAAGGGATTACTGTTGAAATTGGAGGAGATACCACCAAGCTTCAAGAAGCACTAAAGGCAGTAAACACTGAGATAAAACATACCCAGTCTGAACTTCGTGATGTAAATAAACTTCTTAAACTTGATCCTGGTAATACTGAGCTTATCTCACAAAAGCATAAACTTCTAGGACAAACATTAGAAGAAACAAAAAACAAGCTTAATTCACTAAAAGAGGCACAGAAACAAGCAGAACAGGCTCTAGCTGAAGGCAAAATCTCACAAGAGCAATATGATGCCTTAAAAAGAGAGATCATAGAAACAGAACAAGCACTTAAATCCCTTGAAAAGCAAGGCGCAACAACTAATCAAACATTACAAAATGTAGCTATTGCAGGAGAAAAATGGCAAAACACTGGACAGAATATAGAAAGTGTTGGCAAAAAGATAATGCCAGTATCTCTCGCTGTAGCTGGACTTGGTGCAGTAGCTGTAAAAACAGCGGCTGGATGGAAAACTAAGCAAATGATAGATGGTATTGATGGTGTTATGAACCTTGCTGCAGCCAGTGGAGAAGACCTAGCTACTACCTCAGATATAGTCACTGATGCTCTTACTGCTTTTGGATTAAAAGCAGAAGATTCATCTCATTTTGCTGACGTCCTTGCAGCTGCATCTTCTAATGCAAATACGAATGTATCTATGATGGGTGAAACATTTAAGTATGCTGCACCAATTGCTGGAGCTTTAGGTTATTCGGTAGAAGACATGGCTGTAGCAATAGGTCTGATGGCAAACTCTGGTGTAAAAGGCTCACAGGCAGGTACTGCTTTAAGAGCTGCACTAACAAGATTAGCATCACCAACTAAAGAAGTTTCAAATGGTATGGCGATGCTTGGTTTAACAGTGGAAGATATTCAAGGACTATCACTTGACGAAACATTAATGACATTTAGAAATGCTTTTGCTAGCTTAGACGGAACTCAACAAGCACAGGCTGCCTCATTGATATTTGGAAAAAATGCTATGTCTGGTATGCTTGCAATAATTAACGCTAGCGAGCAAGATTACAATAATTTAAGTGATGCCATATATAACGCTGATGGGTCGGCTGAGAAGATGGCAAACACTATGCAGGATAACTTAGGTGGACAGCTTAAAATATTAAAATCGGCTTTAGAGGAATTAGCCATATCTTTTGGAGAATTGTTGATGCCTGCAGTTAGAGGCTTAGTAGATTTCTTGACTAAGCTTGTAAATGGAATAAATGCTCTACCAGAGCCTGTTAAAGGTATTATTGCAACTATAGGAGTTTTAATAGCAGCTATTGGTCCTATTCTTGTTATAGTAGGCAAACTTGTATTGGGAAGCAATAAAAGAAGCGACAATAACAGTATGGAATGCAATAAAAGATTTCTTTTCTGAACTTTGGAATTCAATATCTACAATATTTACTGATACGTGGGATGCAATAAAGAATACAACGACTACTGTTTTTAATAGCATCAGTGAATTTTTCAAAACAGCGTGGGAAAATATTAAGAGTTTTGTAGTAACAAGTATTGAAAACATTAAAACAAGTATAGAAACAGTATGGAATGCAATTAGCACATTTTTTACTACGATACTTACAACGATATCAACTTTTATAAGCACAACATGGAATAACATAAAAACAGCAGTAGTTAATACTGTAAATGCGTTGAAAACAACAATTGAATCTATATGGAATGCGATAAAGAACACTATATCAACAGTTATTAATGCAATTAAAACATTTGTCATTAATACTTGGAATACTATAAAGAACAGTGTTACTTCAGTAATAAATGGAATAAAATCAACGGTATCTAATGTATTCAATGCGATGTTTTCAACAATTTCAAATACAATGTCAAACATTGTCAATACAATAAAAACTGGCTTTAATAACGCAGTATCATTTATTCAAAACCTTATATCTAGTGCATATAACTGGGGAGCAGATTTAATTAACGGAATTATTAATGGTATAAAAAGTGCTATAGGTGGAATCGCATCTGCTGTTTCTAATGTAGCATCTACAATAAAATCATTCCTGCACTTCTCAGTCCCAGATGTAGGTCCATTAACAGATTATGAAACATGGATGCCAGACTTTATGAAAGGTTTAGCAAGAGGGATAGAAAAGAGTAGAAATTTAGTCCAATCATCAATGAAGAATGTGGCTAGCGATATGGTTTTAAGTCCAAGTTTAGCAACGGTTGGAGCAAGCGTCACTCAAGCTAGCTCGGTTGATATAGGAGGACAAATCAAAGCTGCACTATCAAATATTGATTTAAAAGCTGAACAATCTGGCGACATAGTTATACCTGTTTATTTAGGAGGAACATTGCTAGATGAGGTCATAGTAAGTGCATCTCAAAGAAGAAATTTAAGAAGTGGAGGTAGGTAAATGAAGCATCAATCATATTTAATAATTGAAGGAGTAGACCTGCTTCTACCTAACTCTTATTCTATTGATTTTAGAGATATAGAGGCAGACACAGGAGGAGAGACAGAAGCAGGTACTATTCAAAGAGATATTATTAGAAGTAAAGAGAAGATTTATCATTAAAAGAAGCAGAGATGTACATTGATGGTTTTAAAACAAAGCTAGTGAAAGATACTTCATATAAAGGGCTTTGGAATGTATCGTTTTCTTTGGAGGAATATTAATGTATTCTACAAGTGCAGATTTCAAAACAGAAATAAAGAAAAATTCTCGTAGCTTTTATTGGACTGGCAATATCATTTTAAAAGATAAGAAAGTAATCCCTTTTACAAATAGCGACATATTAAAAGGATCTGGATATATTCATAGATCGTGTTCTGGATCATCAGAGCTTGAGATAGGAACAGTTTATGCTGCAGAGTTTGGCATCAGTTTATTTTCAAATATCGACAGATACAGCCTTGAAGATTCTAAGCTTGAGCTTTTTTATCATCAAGTATTATCTGATGGAAAAGTTGAAACGATACCTATGGGAATATTTGATGTAACAGAAGCGAATAGGTCTAAGAAGATACTGGAACTTAAAGGCTATGACTATATGCTACGCTTTGATAAGAACTTTCCTATTACAGACACCTTTGGATCTGCGTACGACCTTTTAAGCCTTTCATGTGAAAAATGCAAAGTTAAGCTAGGAATGAGTGAGGACGAGATAAAAGCTTTTGCTAATGGGCAGGAAGCCTTAGCAATTTATAAAGAAAATGATATAGAAACTTACAGAGACTTTATTCACTATATTGCATCAACACTTGGAGTATTTGCTCAAATTAATAGAACAGGCGAGCTGGTTCTTATGAAATATTCAGAAAAAGTTTCAACAAGCATTAATGCTAAGGAGAGGTTCTCATCTTCGATATCTGACTTTAAAACACGATATACAGCAATTAACTCAACGAATGCAAAGACTAAAATTGCAGAATACTATTCTTTGGATGAAGACAATGGCTTAACAATGAATCTAGGGATAAACCCACTTATGCAACTTGGACTTGAAGAGAAAAGACAAAGAATGTGTGAGGCTTTATTAAATGAAGTATGTAAAATACAGCACACACCTTTTGATATGGAAACAATAGGTGATCCTTCTCTTGATGTTGGAGATAGGATTGAGATCATATATTCCAATGAAACAATAGAGGGTTTAATTACAGATATTGAATATAAGATAAATGGCAAGCACAGAATTATTGGTGTAGGAAAAAATCCATATCTTTCAAGAGCTAAAAGTAAAAATGATAAAAACATCACTGGTCTAATAAATCAGATTGAATCTGAGAAATTGGTGGTGCATTCCTATTCTAACTATTCAGCAATAGAGCTATCTACGACAGATACACCAATTATTAGTATTGAGTTTGCTTCAGATAAAGAAACTGAAGCATTATTTAATGCGGCAATTTTATTAAATGTTATTTGTGACACAGAAGAAAAACATAGGAAGGTAAAAAGAAAAGAAACTAAGAAAGTTGAGGTCCTTAATGACGAGAAAAAATCATTCAACCCACCAAAGTTTGAAGACAAAGAAGTTATTGAAGATGTTGAACTTATAGAAACAGTTGAAGTTCCTACTCGTTTAGTTGTCACTTACGTTTTCAATGATGCAAAAATTGAGCACCACATACCAAGGGAAACTTACATGAGTGGTGAGCATATATTAAACCTTTTCTATCCTTTGACTAAGATTAAAGAGAAAACAATGAATAACTTCTCAGTACTTATTAGGCTAGAATCTGGCAAGGCTATGATAAGCAAGGATAATGCTATAGCAGCAATATCAGGTCAATCACTAGGCTCTAATGAGGAGTGGGATGGAAAGATTAAAGTTGATGAAACTTGGAATAGAATTACAATTGGAGATATGACTGTGCTAAAACGTATTAAGGAAAAATATAATCTTACAACACAAGCACCAGAGAAGTTTTCTGTTAATGAAAAGATTAATAGATTTCAGTATCTAGGCATAAAGCTAAGCAATTAAAATATAGGGAGGTAGATACATTGCTTAAAGGCAGAACAACAATAGAACTAACAGATGTAAAAACTAATAAAAAAGAAGTATATGAAAGCGAGAATATGGTTACAAATGCAGTTCCTGATATATTTAAATATAATCCGAGCTGTTTAATGTATCCCGTTCAATATTCTTCAGACTCTAATTTTTATAAAGAGATGTTTCCTGTATCAACTAGATGTTATGGTGGATTATTGCTTTTTGAAGATTCATTAAAAGAAGACGTAGATAACTACTATGCTCCATCTAATAACAAAGTGATAGGATATGCGTCTCAAAGTGTAAATGATACTGAGAATCCATTGAGAGGCTCTATTAACTTGCAAGAAACAAAACAGTTAGATAATGGTTATAAATTTGTATGGGACTTTGCTACGTCACAAGCAAATGGGAAAATATCGGCACTATCATTAAGCCATGAAAGTTCAGGTTATGCTTACTATGGACATATGTATGGAAATTATAGAGATGTCATAGCTCTTAATGAAACTGGGATTATTATGGATGATAATTTCATGAGAATATACCTAGGTATGGTCGAAGCCTTTCCTAAAGAAAACTATTTTATTTCTATATGGCCTGCTCAAAACAAAACATTAGAGATTATCAAATTTAAAGAATCTTTCACGAGTCTTGGACTGAATGATACAATTAAGAGCTTTACAAATCAAAAAATAGAAAAAACGGTTTTAGACATGAAGGATTTTTACAAAAATGCTAATAGTTGGAACGAGTCCTGTTTTTTTGATGGAGAAGATGGATTCTATTATGGACTTGTAAATGCATCTGGTGATTATGATAAGAGTAGTAAAATAAATAAGATAAAAATTAGCAAGAAAGACTATACATTTACTGTCAATACATTTGTATTGGAAAATATTCAAGTTAAAGCGTTTGGAGATTATCCGTCTTTTGATAGCAATATGCCAAAGCGTAATGACAATATGGTCTATAGGGATGGTTATGTGTATACAATTAGTAAAAGTGGTGACAAATTAGTTAAATTCAATTTAAATAACCCAGTAGATGTAAAATTAATAGATTTGGGTTTTAAGGAAGAATACAATTATAGAGGAAATTATAGACTATATAAATTAAACGATTTTATTATTGGTAACAGATTTAGTGTGGATAGAGATGACGTAGTTAGAGTTAAACAAAATAGGACACTTTACTTGGTAAATACCCCATTTATTAAATTTGGTTCATTATTATTAGGATATGGATCTTACTACGATAGTGGCAGGTATTTATCCAAAGTTTTGTTTATAAATATTAAATATCTCGGAACTATCAATAACTTATCTACACCAATATTAAAAACGGCAGATAAAACTATGAAAATTACTTATACATTAACAGAGGAGGAAGGAAATGAATAAAATTTTAGAAAGTCTCAAATACGTCTTTATAGTCATAGGTGGCTATATAGGCTTTTACTTAGGAAGCATTGACGCTTTTATCTACACCTTACTTGCATTTGTGATAGCAGATTATGTAACAGGTGTTTTAAGAGCAGGAGTAGAACGAAAGCTCTCATCAAGCGTAGGATTTAAAGGAATAGCAAAGAAGATTGTTATATTTATTGTTGTTGGTATAGCAAACTTATGTGATGTAAATTTAATTAAAGGTGATGGTACTATGATAAGAACAGCCATCATCTTTTTTTATATAGCTAACGAAGGTTTATCTATATTAGAAAACACAATGGCTATAGGTTTACCTGTTCCAGAAAAACTTAGAGAAATGCTTGAGCAGCTAAAGGAGGACAAGTAAATGTCAAACAGCTCACTGATTCAAGATAAGATATTATCTCCAAATCATAGTGGAAAGAGAACTGAAAAAATATGTAAGATTGCAATACACCATGCTGCTGGAGTTATTAATGGAAGAAATTTGGTGCGATAACAGGGCAGTAACAATTGAAGTAGGAAATTCTACATGTGCACCACAGTGGCTTGTATCCAATTATGTATTGAAAAGACTTATTGATCTGGTTACAGATATTTGTAGAAGAAATGAAATATATCCATGCACATATACTGGAGGAAAGGATGGTGTTTTGCAAATGCATAAATGGTATGCAAAAACAAGCTGCCCTGGTCCATACCTTTCAAGCAAGCTTGCATTTATAGCTGACGAAGTCAATAAAAAACTAAGAGCAGACAATAATATGTCTACTGAAACATCAACAATGTATCGAGTAAGAAAATCATGGAAAGATGCAAAAAGCCAGATAGGAGCATTTAAGTATTTAGAACTTGCTAAAAGGTGCGTCAATAAAAATCCACAGTATAAAGTTTTTGATGAAAAAGGTAATATTGTTTATGAGATAAGATAAAAGAAATATTTTGTAAAAAATTGTTGACACATACAGGTTAAAGTATTACAATATAAATTAAGATGGTACTATTATAGTGCTTTAGTATATATAAAATGTGGTTTTATCTAAAGTAAAACAAAGAGATTTATCTAAAATATAAATCTAATATATTGTATTGGAGGTGAATTAAATGTTAGAAGAACTTGATAAAATTACTTATGAAAATGTTGACTTAAACGAAAAAGATTTAATGTTAAGTCTTGAAGAAGTTTTAGCTACTGGCTGTGGTGCTGGTTGTGATGGATGCGGACTAGATCAATATTTGACTGCATTTTGAGGTGATTTGCCCAATGTTATATTTTGACGAAAAAGATAATAAAATGTTTAATTTTTTAGGGTTTGAGTTAATAATGAAAAATTATGACCATACTATTTTTTTTAGCAATTACGAGCAAGCTGTAGTTGGTATTGTAGATAAATTAGATGTCAATTTTTATTGCTTAAAGGAATTTAAAAGACTTGCTAACAATGAAAATATGAAAACTGGCAAATTTTTTATTTCGAAAGAGATAAGTTTTTCATTATTAAAAATTTGTCAAAAAAATACTTTAATACCATACATTGGGCACACTCATCCAATTTACTACAACGATTTATATGTATCATTTTCAGAAGGTGACATGAAATTTATAGAAGCATTTGTTAAAGTGGCTAAAAAGTTGAATATTTATGAGTCGTTTTTTACAGTTACCAATGGTATATATATAAGAAATTTATTTTATTCTTATGATAAAGTTTATAGCTGGATTGAAAGGAGTAGTTACATTGTTTAGGAAGGAAAATTTAGCCTTACTTTTTGATGAAGATAGTGCTATTCTTTATTCTGTTTTAACGGGTGGAATTAAGAAAATGACTATAAATGATGGAAAGATTTTGGAAAAATTTTTAAATTTATATTGGGAAAATAAGCTTATAGATTCTGATAAAGAAAAGCTTGAAACATATTTAAAGAAAATGTTTGAAGATAATATACGTAAGAAAAGATTACCGGCTGAGTTGTGTAAATTAAGCGAGTGCAATCATTTAGGTAGATTTGAGATTTTTCTTACAAATGCATGCAATTTAGATTGTGTATATTGTTATGCTAACGGTGGAAGTTATGGTTTACAGCCGACCAGCATGAAAAAAGAAGATTTATTAATGTTTTTAAATAATTTGTTTCCTAATAGATTTGATGCTGTTGACATAGTGATGTTTTTTGGCGGAGAACCTTTATTAAACACTGATTCAATATGGTTAACATGTGAGTTTTTCAATCAACTATACTGCAAAGGATCTATTAAAAAGATACCTAAATATACAATTGTGACTAATGGTACACTTATAACTGAAGAAATAGCTAAAAAGCTAAAGAAATATGATATACAAGTTACTGTAAGTTTTGATGGAGAAAAAATATTTCAAGATAAACTTAGACCATATAAAAATGGAACTGGTAGTTTTCAAGATGTATTTAATGCTATAAAACTTTTAAGCAAATATAAAATAAAAGATTTAGCCATTGAGTCTACATATACTACATATCATGTTAATAAGAACTATAGCAGAGAAGAGTTAAGAGATTATTTAATAAAAATGTTTCCAGATGTAAAGATAATGATAATTGATTGCTCTGGAAATACAGAGTATGCTTTAAATTATATAAATACTGATATTAATCAAGAGAAATTTGAAATAAATAAAATGACCTTATCAATTTTATCTAAAATTAATTCAAAATACTTTCACGATTTTTCTTGCGGTTCAGGATTAAATGCGTTTATTCTTATGCCAAATGGTGATTTGTACCCATGTCATCAGTTTATTATAGATAAAAAATATTGCATTGGTAATGCTACAAGTGTTAATAGTATAGGTAAGAATGATTATGTAAATTCTTTATTAGATTCTGTTAAATGTAATAATAGGGAGCCATGTAAGCATTGTTGGGCGAGAGAGCTATGTTTATTTTGTCCTGCAACTGTATTATATAGAAGTGACTCATATATTAATGTCGATTTATGTGAGAGGAAAAGAAAAATATATAAAAATTTATTATTTAAATATTTAAGTTAGGTGATGAATTTTATGAAAAAGTACATTAAAGCAAATTTAAAATATTTGATTCTATCAATTTTATTTAGAGATTATTGCAGAGCAGTATTTTTAACACCAACAGCTATATATGACAAGAAATCAAATGATTATTACATAAATTTAATGAATGAGGACTTAAACATACTAAGAAGAGATTATTTTTTAACTCTTAGTCGTTTTGCAAGCTATGTAATACAAGCTATAGTTTTTTTAGTTGGTTTATTTTTAATTAGTCCATACTTTTGTGCACTTAGCTTAGTATTTTCACTTTTACCATTCTTCATAAGTAAGTTTGTCACTAAAAAATTACAAAAGCTTCAAATGGAAGTTTCTCAGTCAAATGAAGAAAAATTTGGTGGAATAAAAGAAATTGTTTTTGGATCACACCCTATAAAACAATCAGGCAATGAAGAAACTTTTATAAATCGCTATTTAAAAGTCTTAGGTAAAAACTTATCAACAATAAAAGAGTCAAATATAAAAATGAATATCTTTAATCAATCGATGCGTGGAGTAGGTTTATTGAGCCAACTAGTAATTTTATCTTTAGGCGCTTTATTAATACTAAAAGGCACAGTTACTACAGGTGACCTAATTATGTCAATGTTCTTCATAACATCAGTTTCAGACGCAGTTGGAAATGCTATAGAGACATATAACAATATAAAGTCGACTAAGGGCGTTGGAGATAAATTCTTAAATATGCTTAAGAACAACGAAGAGCTTCCAAAGGGCAGAGCCTTAGCATTAGAAGCAGGAAAAGTAAAGGACGGAGTAAGCGTTAAAAACTTTAGTTTTGCCTTTGGCGATAGAGATATATTTAAAAACTTCTCATATGAACTAGCCGATGGTGGCACTTATGCTGTTATAGGCGAGAGCGGTAGCGGTAAATCAACATTTGCAAGGCTATTAACAAAAGAGCTTGACGGATACAAAGGTGAAGTAACAGTCTACGGACAAGACTTAAACGATATATCAGAAAAGTCCTTGTTTGAAAGCGTCGCAGTAGTACCACAAGAAGCCATGATATTTAAAGACAGCTTGTTTAATAATATCACAATGTATGACAGCTCTATAAAAGAAGAGAGCGAAGAATACAAAGAGATAATTAAGAAATTAAATCTCGAAGGCTTAGCAAAGAAAGAAAAAGAAGGTACCCTTGATGTGCTTCAAGCATCTGGCGGAGAAAAAGAAAGAATATCTATAGCTAGAGCCATGATTAGAAAACCAAAGATACTTATACTAGATGAGCCAACGACAGGACTTGATCCAGACAACGCAAGAGAAGTAAAGAAGATAATTACAAACCTTGAAGGCGTACTAAGACTTGTCATTACACACGATTACGACGAAGAATATCTAAAGAAGTTCGATGGCGTAATATTTATGAATGAAGTTTGTGCTTAATAAAATTGACAAAGTTATAAGATTATAAATAAATATAAATTGCAAAAATAAGTTAGCCACCCAGACATCATACAAACAAAATGTATAGTACAGCTTAAAAGTACTTGTTTTTATTTAAACTAGATGCTTTTAAGCTGTTTTATTTCACTTATGAACTTTTCTTTTGCAGTTTTGTAATTAAAGATTTTTCTTGGCAAATTATTCATCCACTCGTTTATTCTGTATATTTTTTCTTTTGAGATTTCCGCTAGTGCCGTGCCTTTTTGTATAAATCTACTTATTAATTTATGTTGACACTCACTAGCTCCTCTTTCCCATGATGTTTATGAGATAAAAAATGAAAGTAAAACAGATATGACCGCCAGAGAAGTCATTCGAGTACTTTGGGGGTATAGGGAACAAGAGAAAAAGACGCTTGCTTGAAGCAGGATATGATTATTATGAGATACAGAAAAAGGTAAATGAAATAATTAAATAGTTAGCAATAAGCCTAATGGAACTATGTGTTTCATTAGGCTTAATATTATTGGCATTAACATTTTAATGCCAATAATATTAAGGTGTGCAAAATAGCAAATAAAATTGTTTTATTGCTTAAGCATTAAATTGTATCCATTTATGTGTAGTTTGAAACAAGACATTAAAAAAAGTGCATTTAAAAAAGTTGCACAAAAACTAAAAATGAAGATTAAAAGAATAAGACAATACTCACCATGGCAAAATGGGAAAGTAGAAAGAATCCATAGAGAAGATAGTAAAATAGTGTATAATAGAAAAATTTTTACAAGAGAAAAAGATCTAATTGAGCAAATAAATAAGCATCAAAATAGATATAACAATACAGCTAAAATATCATTAAACTTTAAGACGCTAAACCAAGTTGTAAAAGAATACTTTTCTAAGTGTAACATATATCTTGACAATTAAGATCGCCTCAAGAAAATATTAACATAAACTTATTGAATTGTAAATATTTTTTATGTTATAATTATATTAACAGGTGATTTTAATGGAAATTTTTAATTTTTGTTTTATAATTGAAGATGATGAGATTACATCAAAAAAACTTAGAGAATATATAGTAGGCAAGATACGATCTAATGAGCTAAAGACAGGAGATAAACTTCCCTCAGTAAGAGCATTATCTAGTCAATTAAACATATCAAAAAGTGTTGTGGAGAACGCTTATTTTTGGCTTAGAAATCATTTCTTTATTAAATCAATTGATAGAAGTGGATATGTCGTTGCCGAGGCTTTAGACTTAAAGAATTCACTGATAAGGGATAGAATAAATTTAAATTGCAAATTAAATTATGAAGATTACTCATACAATAATATTTATGATTATCAGAACTTAATAGCAAAGATTTATAAAAAAATGTATGAAAAAAGTTGCTATGATGTTAGAGAAGATGCCTTAAAAAATACTTATGTCAGACTTCAAAAATTAGTTTCAAACTATCTCTCTTCATTTAGGGGGTTAAATGTTGACTTTAACAATGTAATATTTTTTGGTAACTACGAAGAATTTTTAAGTTATATTGTGGAGAATATTAAAGAATCTAATTTTGCTTTTGAATCAAAACATATGCATGAATTAGAGCAAATGTTAAAATCTTTAAAAATCAATTATTCTTACCTTGATTTAAATAGTAAAATAGATGAAGAAATTAATGTTTTTTTGCTTCAGCCATACAGTAGATTTCCCGATGGACGTGATATGAGCAAAGTTTATAAAGAGAAGCTATTGGAGTTTACAAAAGATAAATCTAAATTTTTTATTGAAACATGTTTTAACTCATCTATAGAATATAAATTTAGAGACAGGGATAAAATTTATAAAGTTATAAAAGATAATTATATCTATGTTGACAACTTTTCTGAGTTTTTAGGAGGGAGGTATAGGTTAACATTTGCTGTTCTTCCTGATAGTCTATTGCCTGGTGATGTTTATTCAAGTATCGATTATCCAAGCTTATTATTTTATCAGACTTTAATGGAAGAAGGTCTATATGCCAAATATTATTTTTTGATAAGGAAAATTTTAATTAATCAGTTAAGTTTATTTTGCGAAGAACTTGATAAAAGATCAATAAAGTATCAAAAACATAGTGCGGGCTACTTTATAAATATTTATACCAACAAAACAAAAGAGATAATAAAAAGAGCTTCAAAGCACAATATAAGATGTATTGAACTTGAAGCTGAAAAATTAGTATCATTTTGTTTTGCTAAAATCGATTATGATCACTATAAAGAAATGATGAGTGAAATTTTTGATTGAAATTAGTTTATTCTTAAAATATTAAACAATTCTGAATCTAATTTATCGCAAGTATTAGAACAAGTTGGACACTCATCATTTTCTTCGAATTCATCAAATTCTTTTTCTTCAAATGTATGGAAATCGTAGCGATAAAGTATTCCACCATCAATATTTTTTTGTGCAATAGAATCAATAATTTTATTTACTATCCAACTTGTAAGAAGTGCGGTATTTGAAGCAGTATTGGCTGTAATCAAATCTTGAGATGACGATAAGAATATTTTTACTAAATTTATAAATTCTTCCTCATCATATTTTGATAGCAGGCAATCGGCACAAGGCGTTTCATTTGGATATACCATAAACATTTTACCGGCACTTTTTTGGCTAAAAGCATATACACTTGGAATGTTTAAATCATAACATGCTTTATTAACCAATCTTTGTGCAATATATGGTGGCTCATCCATAGCACATATAACGAAGTCAGAGTTAATTATTTCTTTTTTTACATCGTCCACAGTAACCATTCTTTTTATATTACTTGTGATGTTGACATAAGGATTTTTTTCCTTCAAACTTTCTTTTAAAGTGTCGACTTTATATTTATCAACATCTGACATTTTAAATAGAGCTTGTCTATTCACATTATTTAAAGTTACTTTATCAGGGTCAACTATATGAATGTTTCCAACACCAGATTGCGCTAAAAAGTATGCTAGGTGAGAACCACCGGAGCCGCACCCTAAAATTGTAAATTTCATACTTTGTAACTTTTCTAAAAATTTAATTCCACCATAACCACTACTTGAGTAGTAAGTTCTTAGTGATTCAAAATAAATATTAAAAGGATCTTCATCATCGTATTCTTTATCAAGCAAGTCAATAAAATTATTTTGATAAAACCCTTCGATAAAAGCATCGCAACTTTCAGAGTTTATATTATACTTGTTTTCAAGATATTTTTTAATATCATTTATAGAATTTTTTCCTGTCAAGTGTCTGATTATATCTTCCCATATGTCTATGTTACCAACAATTTCCTTAGAATCGTCATCGTCAGAGCCAATTCTTAAAACTTCTTGATTTAGCCTATATACAATTTTATCTTTATTCCAAATTGGATACATTTTAATCCCTCCTATGTAAAGCAATGTGAGAAAGCACTTAACTTTCTCACATTGAAAAATTAGATAAAATACCAGTGAATTGTAGTTCCACTTCCTCCAGCAGCTCTTACTTCTAATTCTAATTTCATATATTTCACCTCCTTAAAAATGTATTTTAAAGTCTTACAACTTCGTCAAATTTATTTAGTGTTTCCTCATCACTTGTATGAGTTATAACTATAACTATCTTATTACTTATTTTAAATATTAAATCAAAAATTATTTTACTTGTTTCTCTGTCTAAGTTTGATGTTGGTTCATCAAAAATAAGGACATCATAATCTTTTACTAGAAATCTAAGTATATCTATACGTTGTTTTTCACCAGTAGAAACTAAGTTTCTGCTGCCATCTTCAATATTTTTATTTAAAAATTCTTCAGTAAATTTTAGTTGATCATATAAGTCTTGTTGAATATTTAAGTTTCTATACAGTTCAATATTATCTTTTATGGTTCCATCCACATAGAAATCATTTCTTTGAATATAAGCGATTTTATTGAATAGACTTT
>QWCE01001608.1_pt1 | contig 32897 bp, 29 predicted proteins | sample 1972531 | NCBI WGS metagenome assembly QWCE01 (sample SAMN09866716, study PRJNA288562) | Human gut metagenome isolate term4_stool, whole genome shotgun sequencing... | reverse complement strand
TACCATGCAAAGATACAAAAACTTGTAGATATATACAAATAATAGAAAGGTTATTTTATTGATAATCAATAGGTTATTTACTTTTCAAGGGACGACTAACTAGAAAAAAAGAAAACTAAGAGGGCTGAATTTCTAGCGAGGAATCCAGCCCTAAATTTTTATGCTCAAAAAAGTTTTAGAGGACAGCAATATAAAAAAGAATCATCCAATATTGATATTATTGTGCGACTCTTTCAGGTCTGCCATTTTTACTATATAAATTTAGCTCAAATGCTTATTTCTTCCCCAATTTGCTAAGCCACTTCAAGGGCTTCTTGATCAGTGCTTTAATGCCGCTATCTGACTTTGGGGTCAAAAGGAGTTCTTCTCTGATTTCGTATTTAGAACTCTTGCGAGGCTGGACATCTGGATTTGGTCTTTTTCTTTTCTTATTCCTATTCTTGGTCTGAGTCAGCTCGTTTGTCTGTTTATTGGATTTCCCCCCTCTCTTCTTCTGACTATTTGTCCTGTCCTGCTTTTTCTGTAGCGACTTGTTCTGCTCTTGTTTGTCAGCTTCCTTATTATCCCTTTTTTGCTGTGCCTGTTTAGATGATTGCCCTGTGCCTTTTTGTGTAGGAACACCCTCTCTCTTCTGCTGTTCCTTTCTGTTATTGCGCTTGTTGACCTTTTGCCCTTCTTCCTTCTCCGCCAGTTGTCCTTTCGGGCTTGAATCGGCATTTTGACGCTCAATCCTATTATTCTTCTGTCTGTTGTTGCGCATTTTTTTGTCTTTGTGACTTTGTTGGTCGCGCGCCTTTCTTCTCCTGCTTTTTGCAGTGGTACTACGATTTGATTTGCCATTTGAGACATATTCAGGGCCAGTTCCCAAGCCATCAGGAAGGGGAGCTTTCTCAACCTCCATCTCAAGGAACTTTTCAATCTGCTTAAAATAGTAGATATCATCATCGTTGACAAAAGTAATGGCTGCGCCATCCCTATCTGCTCTGGCAGTACGCCCTATACGGTGTACATAATCCTCAGCATCGTGTGGGACATCATAGTTGATGACCATTGTTATGTCGTCAATATCAATACCACGAGACAAGATATCGGTTGCAACGAGTACGTCGATTTTTCCACTTTTAAACTGGAACATCATCTCGTCTCTTTCGCTTTGGTCAAGATCCGAGTGCATCTGTCCGCAGTTTATATGCTTCTGATTAAGTGATGTTGTAATTTGCTTTACCTTTTGCTTTGATCCTGAAAAGATAATAACACGCTTCAAGTTACCTGATTTGAAAATGTCTTTTATAATACCTAATTTCTGAGTCTCATGGCAAACATAAGCCAACTGTTTAATCTTCTCAGCTGGTTTGCTCACTGCTAATTTTATCACTGTCGGATTTTTCAGAAGTGTCTTTGCCAACTCTTCAATCTTCTCTGGCATGGTGGCAGAAAACATGATTGTCTGGCAGTTCTTTGGTAACTTCTTGGCGATGGTCATGATATCGTCGAAGAAACCCATGTCAAGCATACGGTCGGCTTCGTCAAGAATGAAGAAGCTGACTTTTGAGAGATCCACATTACCAAGTGAAATGTGTGAAATGAAACGTCCTGGAGTCGCAATAATCAAATCGGCCCCAAGTGAGAGACTCTTCAGCTCTTGGTCGTACCGATTTCCGTCATTTCCTCCATAAACAGCAACGCAGGAGACGCCTTCGAGGTAATAAGAGAAACCTTGTATAGCCTGATCTATTTGTTGTGCCAATTCTCTCGTAGGTGACATTATGACACAATTGATAGCCTCAGGGGGATAGCCTCCATCGGCTATCTTTGACAATACTGGCAGCAAATAGGCTGCAGTTTTGCCAGTACCCGTTTGGGCTACTCCAAGGACATCCTTGCCTTTTAATATTTCCGGAATACAATTTTCCTGTACTGGTGTGCACTCTTTGAAGTTCATGTCATAGAGAGCGTCCAAGACATTATCGTTTAAATCTAAATTTTCAAATTCCATATTTTTTTATTTAAGTCCTTTGTCGCAAAGGATTTTTGTTATTCTTTTATTTAATTTGGTGCTTGTCTATAGCAGAAGAATGCTATGATAGCAAAAATAATGTTCGGAATCCATGCTGCCAATATCGGTGGCGTGTCGGCATTGATAGCGAATGTCGATGACACAGTTTGTAGCATGATATATCCGAAACTAAGAGCTAAGCCTATGCCAAGGTACATTCCCATTCCACCTTTCCTTTTCCTTGATGAAAGAGACAATCCGATGATTGTGAGGATAAAGGAAGAAAAAGACATGGCTATTCTTTTGTGATATTCCACCTCGTACTGGACAACGTTTCCAGAGCCGCGACTGCTCTGTTTTGAAATGTAATCCAACAATTCTGACGAAGTGAACGTCTCTTGTTGTCCTTTGGAATAAACTAAATCTGTTGGTTCCATAAGGATGACAGTGTCCATCTCGCTTCCGCTTGTTATATGCTCTTTCAGCCCTTTCAATTTTCTAATCTTCCAATTTGTGGCCTTCCAATGATACTTTGAGTCTGCAACTGTATCATACTGGATTTCTGTTGCTGTCATATGGTCAATCAACTTTTTGTTTTCGAACCTGTCAAGAGAGAAACCATATCCTCTTTTGTATTGGTTGTCATAATGTTGGATGTAAGCAACCGTATTTTTCGCAACCTTCAACTGAACATTTTCGGCTGATGTGTTCTTCTTTGAATTTCGATATAGAGTCTCAAAATTCTGACGAATTACTGTGCCATGAGGGATGACGGAGCTATTCAGATAGTAGGTCACACAGGCGATGAGAACGCATGAGAGCATATATGGACGCATGATGCGGTTGAACGATACCCCTGCGGCGAGCATTGAGATGATTTCGGAGTTGCTGGCGAGCTTTGATGTGAAGAATATTACCGCTATAAATACGAAAAGAGGGGAGAAGAGGTTGGAATAATAAGGTATGAAGTTGGCATAGAAGTCAAAGATAATTGCGCGCATAGGGGCGTGGTACTGAGTAAATTTCGAGAGATTTTCATTGAAGTCAAAGACTATTGCAATGGAAATGATAAGAACAATAGAGAATATGTACGTTCCTATAAATTTCTTGATAATATACCAATCAAGAATGCTTATATAGTTTTTGGGATTAAGCCAACTTAGCTTATTCCCGATCTTGCGTCCATTCTTCTTCATCCAGCTCAAGAAAAGGCTTGCTTTTGACACAAGTTCCTTGTCCTTTGCTCTCTGATAGAAGTCCTCAATGTGTTTCTTCATCCCAACATTCATTAAATTCTTCTGCCCAGCTGCTCTATGACAGAAGACTTCCAATTTGTGAAGTCGTCTTGTTCAATATGCTTTTGGGCATCATTTACCAAACGGAGATAGAAAGACAAATTGTGAATACTTGCTATTTGCATGGCAAGCAATTCGCCTGCTTTGAATAAATGGTGCAGGTAAGCCTTGGTCGTTATTCTATCTATTTTACATCCGTTTGGATCTATCGGACTGAAATCCATCTCCCATTTCTTGTTTCGCATGTTCATAGTGCCATCATAGGTGAACAGCATGGCATTTCGTCCATTACGACTTGGCATGACACAATCAAACATATCAACACCCCTTTCGATACCTTCCAGTATATTTTGTGGTGTGCCAACACCCATGAGATACCTGGGTTTGTCTTTTGGGAGAATGCCATTGACAACCTCAATCATCTCATACATCACCTCTGTTGGCTCGCCTACGGCTAAACCGCCAATCGCATTCCCATCAGCACCCTTGTCTGCGACAAATTGAGCTGCTTCTGTTCGCAGATCCTTGTAAGTGCATCCTTGAACGATGGGGAAGAGGCTCTGTTTGTATCCGTATAATGGTTCTGTCTCATTGAAACGCTTAATGCACCTATCCAGCCATCGTTGTGTCAGCATCAGGCTTTGTTTCGCATAATCGTAGTTGCTGTTTCCTGGAGGGCATTCATCAAATGCCATCATTATGTCAGCCCCAATTATCCGTTCAGTGTCCATTACACTTTCTGGAGTGAAAAAGTGTTTTGAACCGTCAATATGACTTCGGAACTCGCATCCTTCTTCGGACAATTTCCTTATACCAGTGAGTGAAAAGACTTGAAAGCCACCAGAATCAGTCAAAATAGGTTTGTTCCATCCATTAAATTTGTGCAATCCGCCTGCCTGTTTTAAAATTTCCAAACCTGGACGAAGATATAAATGGTACGTATTGCCGAGTATAATTTGGGCCTTAACTTGATTGACTAGTTCTGAGAAATGAACTCCTTTGACAGTACCAGCAGTCCCAACAGGCATGAATATAGGAGTCTTGATCTGTCCATGTTCGGTCGTTATGATACCAGTTCTGGCATCACTACAACTGTCTGTATGTTGAAGCTCAAATTTCATTAATCTTCTTGTTTGATATCATCTTTGATTGTTAAATCTAAAGGGTTTGCGACAATTTCATCTGTTAATGCAAAATCCCATACCTGATTAATGTTTTCAACATAATGGAATTCAACCCCCTTACGGTATTTTTGTGGAATCTCCTCTATATCTTTCTTATTCTCCTTGCACATGATAATATCAGTGATACCAGCACGTTTGGCTGCAAGAATTTTTTCCTTGATACCTCCTACAGGAAGTACTTTCCCCCGGAGTGTAATCTCACCAGTCATAGCGATATTCTTTCGTATTTTTCTTTGGGTAAGAGCCGATGCGATGCTCGTCGCTATCGTTATACCTGCTGATGGGCCATCCTTAGGTGTGGCACCTTCTGGTACATGAATATGAATGTTCCATTGGTCAAAAAGTCTATAATCAACTTTTAGTGAATCAATATGGGCCTTCACATATTCAAGCGCTATGATTGCTGATTCTTTCATTACATCTCCAAGATTGCCTGTTAGAGTCAACTTGCCTGCCTTTCCTTTTGACAGCGATGTTTCAATGAACAGGATTTCCCCACCAACACTTGTCCATGCAAGTCCAGTTGCAACGCCAGCATAATCATTTCCTTGATAGACGTCGCGATAGAACGGGGGATTGCCCAACAAGTCCTCCAGTTCAACGGGTGTTATTCTCTCGTAAGGTAGGCTTTGATCTATGGCTTGTTTGTAAGCAAGCTTTCGTAGAGCCTTGTTTATTTGTTTTTCAAGCTGTCGGACACCGCTTTCCCTCGTATAGCTCTCTATTATCTTTTCTAAAGCAGCCTTGGTGAACTTCAAATTCGGATTAGATGTATCCAGTCCTGTGTTCGATAATTCTTTTGGGAAAAGATGACGTTTGGCTATCTCTATCTTCTCTTCAGTGATGTAACCTGATACCTCGATTATTTCCATGCGGTCGAGCAATGGTTTGGGAATTGTATTAAGGTCATTGGCTGTGGCAATGAAAAGAACCTTTGATAAATCGTAATCCAAATCCAGATAGTTGTCGTGGAATGCGTTATTCTGTTCAGGGTCCAAAACTTCGAGTAGAGCTGACGACGGGTCGCCATTCACTGTGTTTTGGGTAACCTTGTCAATCTCATCAAGAATAAAAACGGGATTGGAAGAGCCAGCTTTCTGAATGTTTTTGACGATTCTTCCTGGCATAGCACCAATATAAGTGCGTCTATGTCCTCTGATTTCTGATTCATCATGCAGACCACCAAGTGACATACGGACATATTTCCTCTTCATTGATTCGGCGATGCTTTTGCCAAGACTTGTCTTGCCGACTCCCGGAGGCCCATACAGGCACAATATTGGAGATTTCATGCTCCCTTTTAACTTGAGAACTGCCATATATTCAAGTATGCGTTCTTTGACTTTTTCCATCCCATAATGGTCTCTGTCGAGCACTCTCTTGGCTCTTTTCAGGTCAAGATCGTCTTTTGTAAACTCGTTCCATGGCAAGTTTACCATGGTCTGAAGATAATTCACTTGGACACTGTAATCTGGACTTTGGGGATTGAGAGTGCTCAATTTGTCAAACTCCTTTTGGAATATTTTCTCAGTATCCTCGTTCCATTTCTTCTTTGCAGCCTTTTCAAGCAAGTCTTTCTTTTCTGGTGTCGCCTCTCCATCACCTAATTCTTCTTGAATATTTTTGATTTGTTGGTGAAGGAAGTATTCGCGCTGCTGCTCGTCGAGGTCCTCACGAGTTTTCGAACGGATAGTCTGGCGTAAATGTTGGAATTGGATTTCCCTATTCAGTGTTTTCATTAATCTGAAAAGTCTGTCCTTCATGGATTCTTCCTCCAACAAACGAATCTTGTCAGAAACATTGAATGGCATATTCGCACAGACATAGTTGACTGACACTATTGGATTTGTTATATTGTCCAGTGCGAATTGTGCGTCATCAGGAATTTCCTCACTACCATGGATATATTCCTTGGCAGTTGCTTTCATGTCATTGACTGCAGTGATAAATTCTTTGTCTTTCTTATCAGAGAGCTCATCGGGTATAGATGTTGTCAATCCCTTTAAGTAAGGTGTGAAGCTGGTAATAGCATCAAGTTTACAACGGCCCAACCCTTGCAAGATTGCCGTTCTGCTGTCACCGTTTGTCCCTGCTGGCATGTCAAAGGCGCGTACCAGCCGGGCATAGATACCCGTGTGATAGAGGTCTTTCTCTTTCGGTTCTTCGATGTTGCCATCTTTTTGGCTCATTACCGCAAAAACAGTTCCTGGGTTGTCTTCAAGATACTTAACGAGTTTTAGTGTCGCCTCTCTGCCGACTAAAACTGGCATCAAAACTCCTGGAAACATTACAAGATTACGGGTTACGAAAATGGGAATTTCCCCCTCTATTTTAACATCTAATTCTGGGAGTTCCCCCTCGTAATCTGCAAACATTTGTATAGAATTATTTTGTTTCATCAAGCTTTCTTTAATGATTTGACTTGCAAAAGTAATTAAAAAAAATGAAAGAGAATAAGGATTAGCCGCAGTTAAATCTTAATAATACATAATACCCCATAACGGAGTTATTTACTTGATGTAAAAATCTTTAGTAATATTATAGTACCAATCCGTTTTGTTATTTTCTTCGTCAGTAAGACTTTCCGTCGTCGTATCACAGGCTTCGCATTCATTCCTAAATTCTAAAAGAACTCTTTTTGCTTCTTTGTGTTCTTTTGTTTTGATATATACTCTCTCCGAACATGAAAGTCCAACGAATATAGCCTCATTTTCTAAGAATTTTTGACTTTCTGTGGGTATAATGACAGACAGATTTCCATTTGTCTTTAATAAACCGTGGCTGCATCTTATCAGCTCATTGAAGGACAATGTTTCAGTGTGTCTTGCAATTGTCTTGTTTTGTTCAATATTTTTCAATGAGTCAATAAAGTAGGGAGGATTGCTCACGATGGTATCATACATTCCCGAAAGATTGTACTCGGATTGTTTTCTATGAAATTCTTGAAGCGATGTGTTGAAAATGGTTATTCTGTCTTTAAATGGTGAGTTTTCTATGTTCTTCCGAGCCTCTTCGGATGCGGCTCCGTCAATTTCAATTGCATCGATTGAGGCATAGGGGAATCGCTGTGCCATCATTAGTGCTATCAGACCTGTTCCTGTTCCAATATCAAGTATTCTTTTGCCCCCTCTCGCCCAAGCTCCAAGCAAGACACCATCAGTTCCGACCTTCATGGCGCAATTATCCTGCTCTATATGGAATTGTTTGAAAGTGAATCCCATCTATTTGGTAAGTTTTCTTAGAATAATCTTGTTGAGAGCTTGAAATTTTCTCCCTTGTTGGGCCACATTGCTGCGAATCAAATCAAAGTTTGAGAATAGTTCTGAGAAAGCATTTTGAATCATATTTGGTTGTCTCTGGCTTTTATCGTCATCGGGGTTTACTACGATTTTTATTCCCTTGTGCACCAAAGAAATATCGATGTCAGCATCGGCCATGGTTGGGTCTCCATCATAGTGGATTACTCCTTTCGCTTTCCTGTGTATGTGAATGTGCTTTGCCCTGAACGTCCTTATTTTCAGATTTTTATCTAATGTCTTGTTGAATAGCTCTATAGCCACTTGTGGGGCTTCTATCATATCGAACGGCTCCATAATAATTACGTCTAATTTTCCGTCGCTCATGGATGCTTGTGGGGCTATGTAAGCATTGTTTCCATATTGCGATGCGTTGGCTACTGAAACAAGAAAAGCCCTGTAATGGTGTATGCCCTCATCGTCCTCTATTTCATAAGTTTGTGGCTTGTATTTTAATCCTTCTTCCAATACTTTCTGAACATAGGTAATCGGTCCGCGTTTTCCGGCTTCTGCAAACTTCATGGAAATGAAGGCGTCAAACCCCATTCCGCAAGTACAGAAAAAGGGTGTGCCATTGATAATTCCGTAGTCCAGTTCCCTAACTTTGGTGATGTTGAGGATTTCAATACTTTTTTTCAAATTTAGAGGTATTGCAAGATGTCTGGCAAGTCCATTCCCAGAACCTAATGGAATGATTCCCAGTGCTGTTTCAGTATTGGTTAAAGCTTTGCCAACCTCATTTACAGTACCGTCTCCTCCCACTGCAACAACAACGTCAATCCCTTCTTCAACAGCTTTTTGGGCAATTTCTGTTGCATGGCCAACATATTCCGTCATCTCAATGCGGAAGTCAAATTTTTCTTTATCAATATATTTTTCAATTATTTCAGGGACTGAATCCTTGTCATTTGATCCCGATATGGGATTCATGATGAAAATTATTTTCTTTTTCATACCATAATTGCAAAACTTGTAGAAATAAATAACAAAAGTACTCATTAATTCGAGTCTAATCAATTTTATAAGGCAAAAAAATCTTTAAAATGCAGTTTTCTTTCCAAATTGTACCAAATATCACTCAAAATTTGTACCTTTGCGACCTAATGAAAATGTAGCCATCGCTACACCTTATTTATAATGGGACAGTTACAAGACAAGTACAAAAATTACTGTGAGCCTCAAAAATACATGGATGCCGGAGTGTATCCATATTTCCGTGAGATCACTAGCAAACAGGGCACAGAAGTTACCGATATCGACGGACATTCTATTTTGATGTTTGGTTCCAATGCATATACAGGGCTGACTAATGACCCCAGAGTCATTGAAGCTGGAAAACGTGCCTTGGACAAATATGGTTCGGGCTGTGCCGGAAGTCGATTCCTAAATGGAACATTGGACCTCCATGTACAGTTGGAAAAAGAACTTGCAGAGTTCGAGCATAAAGATGAGGCCCTGTGTTTCTCAACAGGCTTCTCTGTCAATGCGGGCGTACTCGCTATGGTTGTAGGGCGTGGCGATTATATTATTTGTGACGACAGAGACCATGCAAGTATTGTAGATGGGCGTCGTCTTAGTTTCGCAACCCAACTGCATTATAAGCACAATGATATGCAAGATTTGGAGCGTGTACTCCAAAAACTCCCTAAAGAGGCCATAAAGTTGATTGTGGTTGATGGTGTGTTCTCGATGGAGGGCGATTTGGCCAAGTTGCCAGAAATCATAGAGCTGAAGCATAAGTATAATTGTTCTGTGATGGTCGATGAGGCACATGGTCTTGGCGTATTTGGCAAGCAGGGTAGAGGCGTTTGTGATCATTTTGGTGTGACCGACGATGTTGACCTCATTATGGGCACTTTCTCGAAGAGCTTGGCTTCAATAGGTGGATTTATTGTTTCTGACAAGGACACGATAAATTTTCTACGTCATACTTGCCGAACCTATATTTTCTCTGCAAGTAACACTCCTTCCGCAACGGCTGCTGCTTTGGAAGCACTCCACATATTGCAAAAGGAGCCTGAACGACAAGATCATTTGTGGGCGGTTACCCATTATGCTTTGAAAAGATTCCGCGATGAGGGATTCGAGATAGGCGAAACAGAGAGCCCAATCATTCCTCTTTATGTTCGTGATATCGACAAAACATTTATGGTGACAAAATTAGCTTATGAGGCGGGGGTGTTCATCAACCCCGTGATTCCGCCAGCCTGTGCGCCTCAGGACACCTTGGTTCGTTTTGCATTGATGGCAACCCATACAGAAGATCAGGTAGAGCGTGGTGTACAAATCCTGAAAAAAATATTTAAAGATCAGGGAATCATCTGAATTTTTAATAGACGATAATAATCTAACACGAAGAGTTGGCACGCGAAATCCAACTCTTTTTGATTTACTGTTATACAGTCGTGTCTAAGCTGTTTGATTCTTGCTGAAGATTTATAGGAGCTTTCATTCTTTGATAGGTCAGCTATTACACTGCGATAGTTGACCTTTTGAACGACGAAAGGTCAACTATTGGCAATTGGTGTCAATATATATGAAATATAGGATTTTTGTTATTGAGCATTTTTCTTTTATTCGTTCAAAACATATCTGTTCTGATAGAAACAATCCACTCTATGGTATTTAAACATGAGTTTCAACACGGTCGTTAGTCATTAGACTCGTTAGAAGTCATTAGAAAATAATCTTGATATCAAAAAAAATATCGAAATGTTTTGTGGAATAAAAAGAAAGCAGTATCTTTGCACTCGCAATTCAGAAATGAAGGCTTTCATGATGGATAGCAGCGGGGTGTAGCGCAGCCCGGTAGCGCTCCTGGTTTGGGACCAGGCGGTCGCAGGTTCGAATCCTGTCGCCCCGACAATAAAGCATTTGGTGAAATGTTCATGCGGAAATAGCTCAGTTGGTAGAGCACAACCTTGCCAAGGTTGGGGTCGCGAGTTCGAGTCTCGTTTTCCGCTCTTTGAAATTCTGAAATAAGTAAACCTCGGAGACGTGCTCTCTTGTATGCCCAGGTGGCGGAATTGGTAGACGCGCACGTTTCAGGTGCGTGTGTTTAACGACGTGCAGGTTCGAGTCCTGTTCTGGGCACAATGCTTATTCAGATTGTCATTTTATTTGGAGAGGTGGCGGAATTGGTAGACGCGCTACTTTGAGGGGGTAGTGAAAATTGCTTCGTGGGAGTTCGAGTCTCCTCCTCTTCACTTAGTAAGACTTTTCTTACTGCATTGCGGAAATAGCTCAGTTGGTAGAGCACAACCTTGCCAAGGTTGGGGTCGCGAGTTCGAGTCTCGTTTTCCGCTCATTTTTTTATAAGAGAAACATACTAGCACCATCTAAATGAATTTATATTTAAGATATTTTGATAACGAGACATTAGTCTATAATGTTGAACAAGCTTTAGATTTTTTAGCGTCAATCCCTGATATCCAATTAACTTCAGATTTGGTAGATGATATTCGGGCTTATGCTGAGAGTGATGTTTTCTATCCAAAGCGTTACAAGGTTCGTCCTCGGATATATTTTATCATCATTAAGACAGAAGCTGCCTCAATGGCTGATTTTAAGCAGAAAAAGGCTCTTCGGAGCAATGAGATGATGCTGAGAAAGGAGAATCCAGCTATTATGCATCTTAATGAAGAGAGAGATGGGTGGTATGAGGGTGCATTGGATTTCAAACGTGTGGTTTTTATTCCTTCAATTGGAAAGCACGAGTATCGTGACACACATTTTGTAGCTCAGTGTAAGTCGATGTCGGGTATTGATTGTTACAACCGCATTATCGATTATCTAAAAGAGAGAGTTGATAGCAGAAGCCAGTTCCCATCAGCCAAAGGTAAGAACTTCTCATTCAGATATCTTGGAATGTGGAAGTGAATATTTGTCGATAAAATTTGATTTATGAACAAAATAATGTTAATTGGAAATGTAGGGCATGATCCTGAGGTGCATTATTACGATGCCGATCAGTGTGTAGCCTCTTTCTCACTGGCTACTACGGAGAGGGGGTACGTTCTTCCCAATGGCACTAGTGTTCCTGACCGGACCGAATGGCATAATATAGTTCTCTTTAAAAGTTTGGCAAAATATGCCGAGCGTTATATTCATAAGGGTGACAAGATATATATCGAGGGACGGATTCGGTATCGCGACTATGATGACAAGAAAGGAATCCGACGCTCTACGACTGAAATATATGCCGACTCTTTGGAGTGGCTCAGCGCCCCCAGAAAGGTAAACCAGAATAATACCTCAAAGGAAGAATCTGATTCTTCGAATGATGATGATTCTAAATTACCATTTTAATGGACGACCTACTAAATAATCTTTTAACATACGTTGATTTCCAAACTCCCAGTTTAGGAGTTATAATAGCGGCTCTTTTGGCCTTGTTGCTGTTGTTTCTTTCAGGATTTGCCAGTGGTTCGGAAATCGCTTTTTTTAGTTTAACCCCAAACGACATTGATGAACTTGATGCCGACAAGTATGAGAGTGACAAATATATTCAGATTCTTAGAACAGATAGTGAACGCACGCTTGCAACAATTCTGATAACCAATAATTTGGTAAATGTCACGATTGTGATGTTGTCCAACTTTGTATTGGGAAAGATAATTCTATTCAAGGTCGCATGGCTGGAACTCGTCTGCGTAACCGTGCTTTTGACATTTTTATTATTGCTCTTTGGGGAAATTATGCCAAAGGTCTATAGCCGGTTAAATCCTCTGAAATTCTGCCGTAATGCCGCTAAGTCAATCATGCTATTAAGAAAGTTGTTCTGGCCTGTTGAGAATATCCTGTTGAGTAGCAGCTCTTTTGCGGAAAAGGTCGTTCAGAAAGAGAATAGACAGTTATCAGTTGATGAGCTTGAACAGGCATTGGAGCTTACTAATAAAAATGAGATTGGCGAAGAAAAGGAGATGTTGCAGGGAATCATCCGCTTTGTGGATGAAACTGCTAAGGAGGTGATGACCTCCCGGCAGGATATTGTTGACCTGGAAATTCATTCCACTTATGCCGATGTCCTGAAATGTATTATCGAAAATAATTATTCCCGAATACCTATTTATCAAGATAATATTGATAATATAAGAGGCATCCTATATATTAAAGATTTGTTGCCTTATCTCTCTAAGCCGCATAACTTCAGGTGGCAGAGTCTCATACGTCCGCCTTATTTCGTTCCAGAGACAAAGAAAATCGATGATCTCTTACGTGAGTTTCAAAACAATAAAGTCCATATTGCCATTGTAGTGGACGAATTTGGCGGTACAAGTGGATTGGTCACTCTTGAAGATATACTTGAGGAGATAGTTGGGGAAATCAATGATGAATTCGATGATGAAGAAAAATTCTATGTTAAATTGGCTAATAACAGCTATCTTTTTGAAGGAAAGACTGCTATTGTCGACTTCATCAAAATCCTAAATTTGGATATTGATTTCTCAGACGTGCAGGGTGATGCAGATTCTTTAGCTGGTTTGCTTTTGGAGATTAAGGGCGATTTTCCAGTAATTCATGAGAAAATTTCCTATTCGAATATTGGTTTTGAAGTTGTCGGTATTGATAACAGGCGCATTAGCAAGATAAAAGTAACGATAAACGATGCTGATATACCTCAATAGTTTGGCCGATGATATTCTTCTGGGATTATACCGAATAGGGAAGGGAAGAGAGGAAGAAAAACGAGGCGAACAAGAATTGCTTGTTGAAATGTTATGCTCTGAAGTGGAATTGTCCCATAATGAAGATGGCAAACCGCTTGTTGAGGGCTATCATATAAGTATTTCTCACACCAAAGGATATGTTGCCATTATACTATCCCAAAAACATCAAGTAGGCATTGATATCGAATATCGGTCTGAAAGGGTAAAGCGGATTAGCAAACGGTTTTTACGCTCCGATGAGCACTTCACTGAAACCGAAGATCTTTTAACCGTGTGGTGTGTAAAAGAAACTATTTATAAATTATTCTCAGAAGATCATCTTACATATCAAGACATGAAAGTTGATATCCAGAACAAAATAGCAACTAATTTGATGAAGAGTCGCGACGTAACTTTTGTTATTGCTTCAACGCATGAGTACATTTTAACCTATGCTTGGTTATAATTATTTCAAATAATATTCGATAAATAGATGAATTTATTAGAATAATGGGACATTTTTTTTCTGTAACATTTATGAATAACGTTTTTCTTGCATTTTTTATAGAAAAAATTTGTCCAATTATATATATATCTTTAAATTTGCAACGTCTTAGAGACAGAAGAACTTGATTACATTTAATTTAAATACCAAAGATTATGAAAAAGTTAATTCTCATGGCAGCTGTAATGCTTGCTTCAGTAGGTGCTTATGCACAACACGCAGTAGGGTCTTTTAGTCTCCAACCTAAAATTGGAATGAATGTATCCAATTTAACTGACTTCAATGATTCTGATCCAAGAGTAGGTCTCGCAGCTGGTATAGAAGGTGAGTATCAAGCTACTGATCTGTTCTCTATCAGTGCAGGAGTTCTTTACTCTATGCAAGGAGCTAAATCGGATTTTAAGTCTCCCACTCTTAATAGCAAAGTAACCGCAACTACTAAATTGGATTATATTAATATTCCAATTATGGCAAACGTTTACGTAGTTAAAGGACTTGCTGTTAAGTTGGGTATTCAGCCTGGTTTCAAGGTGAATAGCGAAATAAAGGCAGATGTAAAAACACCCGTTGGTGATGGTGCAAAATCTCGTGAAATTGAAGCAAAGTCGTTCGATTTTTCTCTTCCTGTAGGTATTTCTTACGAGTATGCAAATTTCCAGCTTGACGCAAGATATAACTTTGGCTTGACAAAGGTTTTTGATAATGGCGATTCTAAGAACAGCGTATTCCAGATTACTTTGGGTTATAAATTTGACCTGTAATAACAAGCATTCAATAAATAATTTAATGGGAACTTCCTCTTTGGCAGTTCCCATTTTTATTTAGTAATGAGCACGTAAATTATTTTTCAAAAAAATGTGGAAAGCTTTGGCTTTTCCGTAAAAAAACCTTACCTTTGCATTCGCAAAATCGAAATGAGCACCCTTAGCTCAGTTGGTAGAGCAACTGACTCTTAATCAGTGGGTCTAGGGTTCGAATCCCTAAGGGTGTACAAATTTGAGGTTCTACCTGATTATTTCGATTTATGCACCCTTAGCTCAGTTGGTAGAGCAACTGACTCTTAATCAGTGGGTCTAGGGTTCGAATCCCTAAGGGTGTACAAAAGTAATGAGGATATATCGAATTGATATATCCTCTTATTTTTTTAATCTATACTTCTTCTAAGCTTTGCTTTGTATATCATATGCCACCACCTGGACAAAGGTCTCCCCCAAATGGTTTCTGCTGGAAATTCAAAAGCAAAATGTAAATTTCTATATATCTCAACAAAGTATTGCTCATACACAGACTTGCCACTAAACGAGAAGCGTTTGTCATGAAAACCGAAATTGCCACTGAGGATAATTTCTTTTTCAAGTAACTTTCCTATCTTCTTATTTGGTTCCATGAGTAGATATTTATCCTCGAGTCCCAAATCTTCTTTCATGATATACATGACAGCAGATGCGAACTTAAACATATTAAAGCGTTTCAGATTGGCTATTGTCTCAGCTTTCTCATCGGTAGTGGTTCCTTGTTTTAGAAGATAGTAATAGTCTATCATTTGTCTTAGACCGATTCCTTCAAAGAAAAAATGATGCATGAGATGTGACATCTGGAATATCCTGTCAAAGTCTGGTGTTAGCGTATTGATAATGCCAATTTTTTCAGGAAGTTGCTTTTTGTTTTGAAACTGTTCTTTTTTATGCAGGTTAAAATACTTCCTCATTCTGTACTCATAGAAAAGGTTTCCCATGAATGATGGAAAGAAATGTAGCTCCACAGGAGTTTTAGAGTATCTTACTTGGATATGATGGTATCCTATTTCAGACTTTGCGTCTAATCGTCTTGCTATTTTTATGATTTCATCGGCAGCCGCATCTACCCACAAGTCAATATCCCCAGGGGTTCTCATAAATGGATCTGGATACATCAAAGCATTTGCTTGACCTTTCATCACACAGGTGTCTAAATCAAATTTTTCCTTAAAATCCTTTGTAATCTTTACAGCATCTTTATAAACTTGTCTATTTACCCTTTCTATATTGATATAATAATGGTAAAACATCATTATATATTTTGCATCGGGTTTAAATTGACTTTTCTCAAGTTTCTTTATTCCTTGGAATAGTATGCCCATGATGGTTTGTTCTCTACCAAATTGATACAAACCATCCCAATCCATTTTCATTATTGACTCCGGTTCTTTATAATTGTCGTTTAGACAGAACCTTACAAATTCAAAATAGTCATTGACTTTCTCGTTATATTCCATCTATAATTATAAAATATTATCTTTAATGGAATTAATAATAAATTGTACATCATCATCAGAAACCATCGGACCAGAGGGTAAACATAATCCAATTTTAAAAAGTTCCTCACTTACTCCATTTACATAGGCGGGACTATTTTTATATACCGGCTGTAAATGCATCGGCTTCCATAATGGACGACTTTCGATATTTACTTTGTCTAATGCATTACGCATAGCCTCTACGTTAGCATTCGGTTCGCATGAAGTATGTGCTTCACCTGTCGCGTGCACGACACCAGCAGCGCCTCCGACGGCATCTTTCACTGCTGTTGCATAGGCTTTTTCCATTCCCTTGACTTTCAGTGACGGGTCTAAGGTGATTGTATTCAACCAGAAATTAGAATCAAACTCCTTGCCTGGATTCTTATGGAAAGTTATACCATCAAAATTTTTGAAAGCTTCTTCATATATCTTTGCAACATGTTTGTGATGGGCTATATGTTCGTCCAGAACAGTCATTTGTCCTCGTCCTATGCCCGCACAAATATTGCTGAGGCGATAGTTATAACCAATTTCCTCATGTTGATAATAAGGGAATGCCTCTCGGGCTTGTGTTGCAAAAAACATGATTCGATTCTTTGTTTCCTCATCAGGACAAATCAGGGCACCACCGCCACTGGTCGTAATCATCTTATTCCCGTTAAAACTTAGCACGCCGTATTTCCCAAAAGTTCCAACTACTTGACCATTATAGCGCGAGCCAAGTCCTTCTGCTGCATCTTCAATTACTGGTATATCATATTTCTCAGCAATCCCCATGATTTCCTTAATCTTTGCAGGCATTCCATAGAGATAAACCACAATGATAGCCTTGGGTTTCTTACCAGTCTTCTCTATTCTGTCTTTGATTGCCGACTCCAAGAGGATTGGGTCCATATTCCAGCTATTTCGCTCTGAATCTACAAATACTGGTGTTGCACCAAGATAAGTTACAGGGTGTGAACTGGCACAGAATGTGAAGCTCTGACAAATCACCTCGTCACCCGCCTTAACACCTAAGGCTATCAATGAGAGATGAATAGCTGAGGTTCCTGAAGCCAAAGCTACTACTTGTTTATCCTCCAAGCTTTTATATCCTTTCAGCCAAAGTTTGTCAGGGTTATTTTCATGTGGCTCAATCCTTTGATGATAGCACTCATCAAAGATTGTTCTCTGCTTATCCTGTTTTTTTTCTATAGGAGCGTTTGACGATGCGATGAATCTTTTTAATTCGTCTTCAAATGCATTTACATTCGGTCCCAATGGTACAACCCAATTGGTGTCAAAAGCTTCCTGTATATACTTCATCTCATTGCCACTCATGTGGGCAAGACACAAATAAATTCTCTTATTCATATATCTCTTTCAATTTTTATAATGTGACACAACAACAGCTATCATACAAGTCATTAGCTGTTACAAGTCTAAAATATCACAATATCCCGTAGTTACATCTAGTAGCGTTTTCTATTTTATCATTGCAAAAATACAATAATAAATTGAATAGGTCTGAAAATAATCATTTGATTTTTCAACAACAAGCTACCACACGTGGCACTATCGTCGAAGGGCGATGTTGTTCAACAACGAATGACGCGAATTGAAAGCGAATGACGTTAACAAGACAATGAACCCAACCGGTCTCAATCCGTTTATTCCGCTTTCAATCGTTGTTGAAACAACCGAACATATCGAATCCGTGTTATTCGCAGTATGCTGGCGTTAATTGACTTATTCTGTTTATTGTCTTTCTTTTACTTCATTCGTTGTTGAAACAATCGAATTTGTGTCATTCGAGCGATTCGTTGTCGAAACGAAATCAAATGGTTGATTTCGCCAACAGCACCCTTTGGTTAAAATCTTTTACAACAACTGCTTTATAATTCGCGTATGTACAAACAAACTAATCCTTGCTTGCAAATACGCAAATTATGAGCGATATTTTATATCGCTCTATTACACAATGCATTATAAAGAAAGCACCAATAAAGGATGCTATTTTTCCGCCTTTTCTAACATTAACCCATTGCTTTAATCAAGCAATCTGTATGCATTAATACCCTTAACCCATGTTTATTGCATCACTAATCACACCAAATAGCAGCATTATTTCCGAGGTTTTACATAAGAAAGTGATTTTTCATGCCAAATAACCCCAGTAATACCTACTCTTTGCCTATTAAATTTTCCTATTGCACCTCTTTGCGACACCCTGTTTTATTGTTATTTTTTAAGACATTTCATGATTTCCTCCATGATAATACTTCATATTTCTCTTCCACCGTTGTATACCGTTTATATTTGAAAACTCTATTTATAACTTCTATAACATCTTCTAAAAGAACATCCTGTTCTTGTTTTTCACTTTTTATATATTCATCATATACTGGAACTACTTTAGATATACCATCTGCTCCGATAATATTTTTAATGACAGAAAAAGAACTCTTGAAACAATCGTCAATTATATCTATATATAAAATAATGGAATAGTCAGCATACACTCCATCGATATAATAGCCCTCTTTAGGCGTAAAAGAAAAATTTCCCAATGACCATGCAACTAATTTTCCATTAACAAGTTCTATGGGTAGAACATCATGAGTATGATTACAAATTACTATATCAGCACCTTCCTTAGTAATAACGTCTACTAAATATTTGGTATATTTTCCAACTTCATTATTAAATTGTCCACCTGAATGAAGACAAAATATTACAACATCAGAATTATTTTTTGCATCCTTAATTGTTTGCTTCATTTTATCAATATAAAACCGATTATGTTCTAAAGATATTTCTCTCTCATCTACACAATCAACTAAAGAAGATAAATAAAATCGTTGGTAAAAGCGATCTTGAATATTCCGTGGCATTAATGTCTTAAATATTTTTAAAAGACTACTTTTAAAAAAAGATCTATTTGGAATATGGTCTTGTTGCCTTGTAAGATTAACCATATAAGTTTCATCTTTGTCTAATATAACTTCATTTGTGGATGAATTTGTTCCATATGTATATGAAATAAAGGAAATTTTCTTATTTTTTATTTCTTTAACAAGAAAATTATTTTCCTTATATGTCATTTGGATGCCAGTAAAATCTAAATTATTTTTTCTTAAATTTATTATTGTCTGCCTCAAACCCTCAAGTCCTCTGTCTAAACAATGATTGTTAGCAGTTGTAAGAAGAGAGAAACCTGAGTCTCTTAGTGCTTTTAAAAAACATTCTGGAGTATTAAATTCAACGTGGCTTTTTGTATACTTTAATTCTTTATTCGCTATTGGAGTTTCTAAGCTGCCGCATACATAATCAGAATGAGCAAATAATGATTTGATGCCTTTAAAAACTACATCATAACCTATTTTTTTCTTTCGTATAATCTTATTTTGTCTCTTGTAACTTAATATGTCACCTGTAAACGCTAATCTCATATTATTCAATTCTTAAAAAGCCTCCTCCGGTGTGAAGGTTTTTATTTAGACCATCTATACAATTCATCTGTTTTTTATTAAGTTCAAAATCAAATATATTAATATTTTGTTTTAACTTAAATAATTTATTAGATCTCGGGATTGAAATAACATGCATTTGATACAGCCATCTCAAAATAACTTGAGCCACACTTCGATCAACCTCCTTTGCAATATCAACAAGAACTGGATCTGAAAGAATTTGCTTAGTTAACATACCCCTTCCAAATGGAGAATAAGCCTCAACTGTTATGTTACGTTGATTGCAATACTCTATAATATCTTTTCTTGTATTATATGGGCTTATTTCTATTTGATTTACCGCTGGTAGTATATCTGAAACTTCCGATAACTTTTTTAAATGTTCAGGCTTAAAAGATGACACACCAATTGCTCGAACTTTTCTTTCATTGTACAATTGTATTAATTCTTCCCACATCCATTCAAAACCATCAAATGGAAAATGAATCAAGTAAAGGTCAAGATAATCAGTTCCAAGACGTTGGCAGGTCTTTTCAAATGCTTTTTTTACAGATTTTGAGCGAAGTCTAATATTAAACCGAGGATGAAATGAGTAATAAAGATCATTAATATGTAACTTAGAAGTTAAAAACAATTCATCTCTATTAATATTATTTTGATTGATACCTATAGATATATCTCTCTCATTTTTATATAACCAAGCAGTATCGTACAGAGTATAACCCAAATCAAAAGTTTGCATTATTAATTCCTGAAGTGGTTTCCCTTTTAATGGAAATGTACCCAATCCTACCATCGGCATTTTAACTCCATTATTTAATAATGTATATTCCATAAAATTATTTATAATGTTTCATTATATAATCTAACACCTCGGGGGTCATGTTTCCAAACACTGGTCCGCCAGCAATTTGTACCGAACCTCCCCAATATAAATTGGTTTCTATTAAAAGAGGGTCTCCTTTATCATTGATCGTCAAATCCCAACTTATTAGTTTAGACACATGTATAAATCTTGGAGCTAATTTTTTAACCAAGTCTACGCATTTATTATAATTGGGAATAAAACATTCTGAAAAAACAACTCCATTAGGATGTTTTCTGTATTCATTAAGTTTGCTGTCAAAAGCAGTATCCATAAGTTGGCCGCTGGATTTAATACCACAAACCAAACCTCCACTATGTAAGTGATTAGTAATTGCATCTTTACCACCCATGATTATAACAGACGTGCACAAATAAAATTTTCCATCAAGCAACAAAGTAACCATTCTTAATGTATTTACACAAGTACTATTAAACTTGTTCAAAACATCATGCTGTTTTACAACGTCTTGTATTATCAGAAACTCTCCTTTATTAAGTATCTGACGTAATGTTTCATTTGAAGAACTTGAATCCCATTTCACGATACCACTCCCTGCGCATGCGTCAACAGAAGGCTTAATGATAATTTGCCCATTTGCTTTACATAAACTTATTGCATGATTTTCTGAAATAACATTATAATTTTTATCTAAGTAAACCCCATTCTCTTTCCTGCAAATTGTAGTCGGCTGAAGCACATCATAGAAATATAAATCATATAAATTTTTATCATCTAAAATTTTAGCCTTTTCCCCGTTAGAAAAGAAATTATCTACAATACAATAATAATAACTATCAGGTATATAATATTTTAAAGGGTAATTATAAATATTTGTTTTTTTATAAATATTAAACCACCGAATATCAAAAGACTTCTTTGTTCGGTAATCTATTAAATACGATTTCCAAAAATTTAATATGTCATCTTTTTCTGTTTTTAAAATTGGTTTACCATTTAATACTCCTTTTTTTAAATCATTATAACCATCTTTATACCTTGAATAAAAATTAGCTTGTTCATGGAATAGCTCTTTTATTTTTGACTTTAATTTAGCAATCATAATATTACTTATTTTACTATTTATAGATAATAAATGTCCGCCTCACTATATTAACGAAATTGTAAGCATTAGTTTTAGCTGACCATACATCAATAAATTTGGTTCTTTATCGTTTCGTGTGGGTATCCAGTTTTATATCTCTCGCCATAAGTATCTCATAGGCAAGAGGGCTTCTGCAGCCGTTTATATCCTTATCTCTGTTCTGTCTGTGAAGGCCATAGAATTTTGTCTCTTCGTAATACCATTACCAATGCCATGAATAATGGATTTAAATTTTCTCATCTTACCTACAAGAAATGTCATAGAGCCATAAATTTTATTCTATAATTTGCACTTCTAATTAGAATTAGCGAAACAATTAAAAGTCACAAGAAAATAAAAATGTTCAATTTATGTTTATTGGCAAGATTAAAAGCAATTTATATATTATCTCAAAATATAAAACACTCAAAACTTTTATACAACGTATTCTTTATCAATTTTATATTAGTACATATATGGCCTCACTTTTTCCCAGTAGCGATATGTGCCCTTGAATTCTAAGAACTCATAATCAGGATTATGATTCCCTTCAATCAGTTCACACTCCCCGTTCACTGAGATAGCCACGTCCCAACCAACAAAACCGCACATGCGCAGCTTTTCCTGTGCCGAGTTACATACCTTTACAACCTTGTCCCAACATGGTATCTGAAAGCCAAGCATGAAAGTATTTGTGCCAGGATGGAAGAGTACATTTGGGTTAACCTTTGAAAGTGCCGATGAAATAATGCGACCTGTCGCCAAGTCCACTTCGTAGACACAGCCTCCCTGCGCATAGTTGTCTATGTCTGTATGCCCAACCCCAGCCATGAACAAAGCCTTCACGATATGCGACTTGTTATTTTTTCTATCCAAAAGAGTTTCCACTCGCAACGTATTCACACTCGTGCTACCGAGACAAAGTGACGGGTCTTGAGTAATACATTCCTCTATCATATATTTACCCGTATTGAGTTTGCGGTAAAGAGGCGATATTCCTGCATCACTAATTTTGTCGAAATAGATCTTATGCACGCCCTCACCCTCACATGTATTATAAGGTTTTACGATAAGTACTTTTTTATCTTTCAATAATTTCTCAAAATCTGTCAATGACATTTCTGGCGAATAGAGCCAACTACGATGCACATATTCCGAAAAGAAACGATTAAACTCATGTTTGTTCTCTAGCACATGTATATCCTTTTTATAATTAAAATAATTTTGCGCTTTAAGATAACGTCGATAGGTCATGATTCGCTTTCTCTCAAACTCTCTACGCTTGTAAAAATTGCCTAGGACGTAATGCCTTATCAAGCATCCATGCCTTAATAGACACCAAGTGTAATCAACAAGAAGAAAGGGCATCGGGATGCGCTCTTCCCGGTGCAATTGCCAGAGCATTTTCCAGCACTTCTTGAAATAATCTGTGTAAAATGAAACTTTCATTTTTTTGAATTTGAACTGTACTTTCTTGTTCGATGATATTAACATATATAATGGTATGAACGATAGCATTTCGCTATTCATCATTAGCTAAATCTTTTCTTTCACCAAGTCTTTTTTGTCCACTATTACAACCCCGTCATACATCAGCATCAACACGTCTTCATTGTATTGTCTTATCATACTTTTGTTTTGAATGCCATTGATATTATTCATAATTAGTTTGAAGAAGTCCACCCCAGCGCCATAGGCATGTAGATAAGCTCCGCCAAAGCGAGGGTTAACCTCCGAGAGATAATACTCGCCATCCTTGTACCAAAAGTCCATGTCAACAGGACCATTAAACTCCAACACCTTGCAAATCTCCCGAACAAAGTCGAACAACCGCTCATCCTTAAAAGATATCGTCTTGCTTGCCCCTCCAATCTTCGTCTCAAGTTTATGTTTGGAAAAAACGGCCACGGGCTCATGAGAAATCGTGTCGATATATACATCCGCGTCACAGTCGTCGCAATCCATAAATTCTTGAATGATATAGGTGTACGCTCCCTCGTCAAAATATTCCCGAAGCTCCTCCAATGACTGCACCTTGTGGATTCCCACGCTGCCACTACCCGATATGGGTTTGATGAATACAGGGAAACTAATGTCTCCTTTCTTCAGTCCTTCTTCAAAAGAGGTTACGCTATCATAGGATAGAACCGTGCGTATACCTTTACCGGTAAGATATTTATAAAATTCAAATTTGTCAAAACAACGTGCTGCTGTTTTGCGCTCAGGACAAAGTGGCAAGATGCCATGTTGCAAAAACAGATCTCGGTTTTTGGACAGCAATTCTATCTCTGGATCTATCAATGTTGTAATGGCCTGAACACTATTTTCCTTGCATATCTGCAAGATTGTATCTATATAATGTTCATCTGTGATACGGGGTACCACATAATGTTTGTCAGCCACGTACAACGCGGGTGCTATGGGTGAGTTGTCCGCACAAATAATCCTGCAATCGTCGCCCAATGATTGTTTCAAGAATTTGAGCAATTGAACCCTGCGGCCGCAACTGCAAAAAAGAATCGTATTCATGTTTCTTAAGAAATTGATTTTCTAATAAATTCGTCTACTCCCCACTCTTTCCTGATGATAGTATAATCTCCATCGTTTCCTTTTAGATAGACCGTGGGCAGATAATGTATGAAGAGCGGCGTCAAAGCCATGGTGTACGCTCCCACTCTGTCAAAAATAATGCGGTCGCCCACGCTCAACGTGCCTTCTCCCTTAGGCAAAGTGAAAAGCCGGTCATATTCCAGGCACGTCAAACCGCCAACCACTTGCGGCTGACGGCAAAGCTGCGGAGTGTCTGCATGAACAAACCGCTTGAAATAATCTTCCTTGTGAAAAAACGGGTCCACGTCGTTTCGCGTACCATCTGTCGTTACGAATCGTTTGCCATCATGCTGCTTCACGTCAATGACGCTGCATACATAGCTGAAAGCCGATGAAAGCAATGCGTTGCCAGGTTCAACTACAAGGCGGACATTCGCGTATGGCGAGCCATCGAGAGCTGTGCGAAAACATCGCACATAATCATCAAACGTGGGTTTACTGGGCATCGGACCGAAGAAGCCTCCGCCAACGTCCCAATATTCAAGTTGCATGCGAAGGCCGGTCAGTATAGGCAACACGTACGCTATCACCCGTTGATAAAACCGCACACTACGTGTCTTGGGTTCTTTGTGCGTGTGTATGCCCACCAACCGCACATGCCGCTTCGCTCTTATCAGCTCCACGGCTTTTTGAAAATCACCCGACTCATAGGAAAAACCAAAGCGACTGTCGTCATTCTCACCAAAAGCATCCTCCTTAGAAATGGCCGTGGTGTTGATGTTCAACCTGATGCCTATCTCATATTTCTGATTCTTAGGAAAGTCGTCCAACCATTCTATCTCCCGCCACGTCTCAATGTTTACAATAGCACCATACTGTATAGCATCAAGGAATGTTTGTTTTGATTTTAAAGGCCCATTATAAATAATATGTCTTTTGTCAAAACCTATCTCCAAAGCCAATTCATACTCCTGAAAAGACACTACCTCGGCAAAACAGCCACTGTCTTTAGCCACCTTTAAACAATATGGCAATGCGTTCGTTTTGACGGAATATCCTATTATACTATCATCAAACCGAGTGTCTAAAGCCTTTTGGAAGTCATTAATACATTTTGTCAACTCGTCTTTATCCAGGACAAAACATGGAGTTTTGAGATGCTGAACATCATTTTTAGTTATTACCATTAAACTCCTCCATTGTAGCTTTTACATTAGTATTATTGGTTGTTATCCCCTGTCTCGTCAGTACCGACTTGATTGAAATTAGAATTACTCGTATATCTGTCCATATAGACAGATGATCGACATACCAAACATCATATTTGAATCTTTCCGTCCATGACAAGTTATTACGTCCGTGACATTGCGCCCACCCCGTAATTCCGGGTCTGACCTCATGTCTGCGCATTTGTTCTTCAGAATAAAGTGGAAGATATTTCACCAACAATGGGCGAGGTCCTATAAATGACATATCTCCCTTTAAAACATTAAACAACTGTGGCAACTCGTCCAATGACGTGTTGCGCACAAATCGTCCCACTTTAGTTATGCGAAGTGTATCTAATAATAATTTTCCATCAGGGCCTCGCTTATCATTCATCGTTTTAAATTTGATGACCTTAAATATTTTGCCATATCTACCCGGGCGCTCTTGCAAAAAGATAGCACCCGCTCCCTCATTAGCAATGAGTAGCAAAAGATATACTAACAAGAGTATCGGACAGAGACAAATGATGGCTAATAAAGCGAGAATAAAATCAAATGTCCTTTTAAAAAAGTTCCTGTACATTATTCGTGATAATCGTCTTTCGTTCCCCACAATTTTGCAAAAGGCTCCGTTTCCATCTCGTGCTTGAAATCTCGAAGTTGGTCAATGTAAGAATATTTAGGCTTCCAGTTCAACTCGTTAAAAGTCTTGCTCGCATCAAACGCATTTTCAAGCGGATCTGGCTTTTCTGGTACATAAGTTATCTCTGATGGATGATCTTTTGGAGAAAAAACTTCTACGATTCCTCTAATTTGTTCCTCCAATGATACTTGCCAACCATTGCCTACATTGTAGATTCCACCCTCGATTTCAGATTTTACACAGTTTGAAACGAGTTCAACAAAATCTTTGATATAAACCATCTCTTTCTCCTTAGAAGCATCTCCCCATATCTCTATAGGCAGACTGTGAGCTGCTCTGTCCATAAGCATCCTGTATGGCATCATCCTACGTTTATAATTTGCATAGTGATAAGCATTGGGATGATATTGGTAGATGGTAAAGAATCGAAGAACAAAACGTGAAAAACCATACGTGCTATGAAAATATTCTATCAAGTCTACAGCAGCATTTTTTGCTATGACATACACTGCATGATCTCCTGTCTTTGGGAAGCCACGCTGTAAATCAGCTGCTAACTTACCACCGTTCTTCATCATTTCAAAATGTTCTGCGAGATCGTAAGGTGTTTGTGGAAATATCATCTTCTTACAATTATGTTCCCTCATAAACATGAGAACATGAAGCGTACCGATTGTTATTGAATCCAATAAATCTCTCGGATCATACTCATAGCGAGATGGCAGGCTACCTGCAAAATGACATACAGCATGCACGTCTCCAATCTCCTTAAGCACGTCAAAAGAAGCTTTTTCCTTGATATTAACAGAATAATAGCTCATTCCATGCTCAGCGAAAAAGCCATTATCGCTTTTCCTTCCTCCTACCGCAACGACATTATATCCATCGTCTTTTAATTTCATGCTTACGTATGCTCCCAAATTGCCTGTTGCACCAAAAACAACTACTGTCTTCATTACTATTTTGATTTAAACGTTTCGATTGCTTACTAAATATTATACATTCTCTGTTGGAAAGAGCATGTTATAGGCAGATTTTTCCGTCACTAACATTTCAATTAAGGGCGGTTCTATAAATTAGCTTTGACAGATTGTGAGGCTATTTTTGAGGTCAATTTGTTTGTGAGTGAAGGAGTATAGCGGGCTATACGACTGAACGAACAAGCAAATTGAACCAAAAAGGGTCCACAAGACGACAAGACGTAAAAAGACTGACATAAAAAAATTACGGTGGTAATTTATAGAACCGCCCTTAATAGTTCATGCCAAAATACCACAGCGGTATCTCGATGCCATGTCCAGTCTCGATATCGTCTTTTACGATAAATGCTTCTCTGTGCTATATCAAAGCATCTCATCCATGTATTGATATAGTATGGTGTCTATCATCGTTTGATGTCTTGATTGCCCACAAAGTTAGCAAAAATCCCTCACACAGTGACCATTTGTGCAAAAACAATCCCTGTATGAGGGATGGTTTTGTACAACTTCGTCCCTCATACAGGGATTTTTCTTAATCACAGCTCAGCATACCTTTGCCTCATCGCCTCCCACACATCACGCTGCTCATAGCGTTCTTGGATTAACCTCCTGCTGTTGGCAGCCATCATGTTGGTGTTGTCGGCGTTCTTGATCAAATCGCACATCGAATGGTAGAGCGCTTTGGGCATGGGCGAGGAGAAACCGTCTGCTTGAGGGTCGTCCGATGCAAACTGTATGAGATGGCCGTGACTATCAACCGGCGCTGGGATGATGACCCCATTCTCACCATCGATAATGATCTCGTTGCAACCATTGATGTTGGTGACGATGCAAGGCAACTCCATCGCCCCCGCCTCCATGGGCACATTGGGAAAACCCTCTCTGTAACTCGGAAACACCAACGCGTCGGCCGCAATCAGGTAGGGGCGTACGTCTTTTTGGAGTCCTGCATAGAACACGGCAGCGGAGTCACTCAAAAAACGTTGTGCCTCCGGAGTGATATTGCCACCGCTCTGCACCTCCTTTTCTCCCACAATCAGGAGTTTGGGTTGCTGCGACAGGTCAGCGGAATGCCCCACCAATCGACTCATCACCTCCGCCAACTCATTAATGCCCTTGTCTCTCACCATACGAGCTATAAGGATAAAAACGAAATCATTGTCTGTATATCCCAACTTTTGGCGCATATACCGGCGCCCGTCAAAGGGCGTGGCATCCGCCATCAACCGCGTTTCCTTGTTCTCCGCTCGCAGCAACTCGCTCGTGGCCTCGCGTGACAGATATGAGGTGTCCTTCCCATTGATGTTGCCATGATGTACCACTTGCAGTTGCTTCCCTGTGATTCTGTCCTCCCTCAACGCTCGTTTCACACCCTCGCCTTCGGGTATGACATGGTTGGCGCAGCAGCATGTCACGCGTTCCATCGTCTTCAATATAGTGCGCAGCATGCCGGTCGTGGCTTGATAGCGCAGACCCGTCACAGTGTATATACGATTCGGCACGCGCGCGGCCCATGCAGCCACCATAGCCAACAACGACCCTTTGGGCGTGTTGGCATGTACGCACCACGGCTTTTCTCGCCTAAAAAGTCGCCACAAAAACCACAAGGCCTTAATATCCTTGCCTATGCTGATAGGTCGTTCCAGAGGAGCATCAATAACACGTATGCCCTCGCGCGCGGCCACCTCGTCAAGCACGCCGGTGTCCTTGGCTACTCCCACCACCTCATAATATTGATTGAGATATTTGAGTTGCCCCCTTAGCAGCGAGTTCAAGCTGATGTCGGCCGTTGTTACACGAATTAGTTTCATATTATATATCTTTCTACTATCAAAATTCTATACGTTCAAAATGAACATCACCTATCCGTGCCGCATATTCGGGAAAGGCACTCTTCCACATGCCCTCATGCCACAAACTGTAAACCTTCTGTGCCTGTGCCATGAGATAGTAGTCCGTAAACATTTTGATATTCTCACCATCATTTGTCTGACCCGCTGTATCGATGTGCTTCGCCGTACCGGGTACGATATAAACATCCGGAATTTCCTTTTGAACGTAATGAATAAAGTGCATACTATCAGATGCTATCATCACTCTGAAATGTCGTCCATACGTCGATTCTTCCCTCATTATAATTTTCCTGATAGCACTAATTGCATTCTCTTTTAAACTTTCCTGGGCCTTCAAAGGCAACTCAGGATTTACATCTGTTTCCGTCTTGTCTCCAAGAAGATTCATAAACCGCGTATGAATTGCTATATAATCATTTCCTATTTCTGACTGATACAAATCCAAATACTGTTGTAAATATGATGTTGGTTTAAACAACTCACGATATAATTTGCCCCATTCGAAATTACAGTTATAGTTTTTGTTCACCTCTTTCAGAGAGTCGTAGCCATAATAGAAATGCGTCTCCTGTTTCCTATTTTTGAAAAGACGTACAGGACTTTTGTATTCTCCATAAGCAATAACCGTCTGATGTGTAAATAAGTTAAAGTTCATTGACTTTTCATCTATAGTCCAATCCACGTCTACAGGTTCAAGATATTTACGTAAATCAAACGGATATGTCCAATTTATCTTGAAATCTTTTTTCTGTGCTTTAGCAACAGCATAGACGGTTATAGCCCCTTTCAGACGATCAAACATCCCCCCATGATGAATTCGCCCATCCACCATGAATATATAGTTACCCGATTTTCTTGTCCGACCCCATAATCCAGAGCGACTGCGGAATTTCAGTTTAGGTTCTCGCCAACAAACATCCAATAGTTTAATTAAGATACCCCTAATCATTTTTGTTCGTATACATTTTTGTAACCTTCTATCATCTTGCTAATATCATAATTGAAGGCGCGTTTTCTACATTGCATTGCCGTCTGCTCATAAAAGGAAGCATCTTTGCTCAGGTGCATTATTAAAGACGCCAGCTCACCGACATCCCCGGGGTGGAACAAAAGTCCGGCATCTTTTACGACCTCTCTCAGTCCATCAACATCTGAAGCTATTACCGGTTTCCCAGCTGCCATTCCTTCAACGGCAGCCAATCCAAATCCTTCCCAATGAGAAGAAAGCACCACAATATTCGAGGCTTTCAACATTTGAGGGATATCGGCTCTATTTCCCCAAAATATTATATCTTTCTTCTGTAAAGTCCGATTTGCATAGTCCTGCATTTTGTCTCTTAAGTCACCATCACCAATCAACCATAATTGGAACTTATCCCGAGGCAAGCGATTCATGGCATCTATTAGCGTTTTATGGTCCTTCTGTGCTCTGAAAGCTCCCACCATAGTGATGACTATTTTATCTGCAGGACATATGTCGTATGCCACCTGGGCTTTTTGGAAAGAAGCGACGTCTATACCATTGCTAATCGTAATCAATCTAAATGAGGATTTGTTATTATTCAGATAAATTCTAAGACGCTCCTCTGTTTTTGGACTTATACATATAATTTTCTCATATCTTTCGTACATCCATCTATCTATCACTCTCAACAACGGATTCTTTCGTTTTCTGTTATCCGTATTGTGTTCCGTTGTGACCAATCGTTTTCTCAAACCAATATTAGCAATAGCAGCAAACAATTGAGGAGATGAATTGTGTGTGTGGATTACATCATATCCTTTCATAATACGTCTAAGCTTTAGAATATATCCTGGATTATAAAAACATCGTTTTCTTGATAACGAATAGATTACACATCCAGATGATCCAAGCTCTCTATAAAGGGCTGTTTCTTCTCCATCTAAAAGACAAACATCTACTTCATAACCTTGATTGCGCAACATCTGTGTTATTTGCACAACAAGATGTTCTGCACCCCCGATCATTAGTGATGTTATGATTTGGAGTACTCTCATGACAAAATAAAATTGGGAATAGTCCTAAATATTTTCTTAGCTTCTTTATATCCGTCCATATTACCTTTTATAAAATCTGTAACAACCCGAAAGTTTGCAGATAAGATAGCAAAAACAAGATGAACAAGTAATTGCTCTATTTGCTTAACCGAAAAACTGACGAGAATCCTTTTCTTTTGCCATCCATTTAAATTATTTAAATCATAACAACTTCTATACCATAGAAGAAACATGGCTTTTGCTCGCCGGTAATACTTGTCATTGGACTCCTGAAACAGACTGCTTGAACTTTTTGCATCCATGTGAACAGCTCCGCTATCATAAGAAACCAATAACCGAAAGCCGTTTTTATATAGTTTTTGAAACATAAGTTGGTCATCACCAAAAGCAAAGCCCATCCGGTCTAACCACAACTCATCAGGATAATGAATCCTCAATAAAGCGCCTTTTCTCCATAATGATATTGGCCCCGCAGCACTTTGAGAATGGTAAGCGCTCTTAGAGGGGTTACCATTATACGAAAAGCTTGCATTATCCAATACTTTAAACGCCCATTCGTCATCTTTACGTGGATAACTAAAATTAGTGATATAATTATATATTTTTGTTTTCAAATTATCCTCATGAGGCCTGAAAACATCCGCTGCTATACAATCACCCTGTTGTTCGTTTAATTCTTTATACAATGTTTCAACACAGTTCTCCGCCATAAAGACATCATCATCAAGAAGCAAAATCCATTCTGTTTGTATTTCCTTATAATCTATTGCTCTTTGAGCAACCATACCCTTCTTGACATAAACATATTCTTCGTCTTCAATCCTAAAATCAGGCAATTTGTATCCTTCTGCGATATAAAGTAAGACTTTTTTAGGCCTTATCGTCTGTTTATAGATGGAACACAATTCTTTTTTTAATCTATCTCCTGATTTTCCAAGCGTTCGTATGGCAACACTGTACTCTACCATGTCTTACTTATTATACTTATAATTCCAATACAAATACACCAAATAGCCTATAGGGTAACAAATGAGCAGCAAGGACTTATATGGAATATCAAACGTTTCCTTGAAATTCTTATGCGAGAAAAAGGAATATACAGAATATAATATTCCACTTTTAATCCTATCCCTCATAGGATATGTTTTATCCATTAATATCAAATTAAATGCCATTCCGCCTTTCGGACATTTTATTCGAAGCCTTCGCCCGGATTTAGTTAACCCACCTTCCAAATATTCTGTTAGATATATTATTTTATTTATAAACAACATATCAGCTATTTTAGAAATTTGGAGCCAAAGATAACTTTCAACGAGAAATTTTTCACCTTTATAAACTGGGAATCTGTAACGCTTCAAGTATTTTGTTGCCCACACCTCGGCCTTATCCCCATACACTTTTTTATTCACTCTGACATCAGCAAAACTATCTATGAGCTTGTCTTTCGGGAATATATCGCCGATTGGAACTTCTTGGGAATATCCTCTGAGATAAGATATACCACATAAATCCTTACCCTTGACTTTTCTCCAATCCTCTTCTATTGTTTCAATAGCATTATTAGTCAAGGTGTCGTCACTATCTACAATAAAAAAAAGCTCCGTTTCAACGATGTCAATAGCAAGATTCAGTGCAGTATGCTTCCCTCCGTTCTCTTTTCTTTGATATTCTATATTAAAAATATCAGATTTCATTCCGTTTACAACATCTGTTGTATTATCGGTCGAACCATCGTCTATAATCAGCCAAGTGAATCCCCCCACAGTTTGACTACACAAGCTCCTGTAAAGGGTTTGCAAATGAGTGGCTCTATTATAAGTTGGTGTTACCACTGTCACTCCGTTTTCCATACTTTTTTCTTTATTCTATTGATATAATAAGGGACTATGATATAATCAAAGATACCACTACAAAATCTGTATATAAAAAAATTATATAGTGAGACCTCTGCAAAACTCATTGTTCAAAGTTTGCTCATTTCATCATATTTTTGTACCTTTATAGTATGAAACAACGTCCTTCTTCTCCGAGTTTTGCT
>QWCE01001603.1_pt1 | contig 32934 bp, 34 predicted proteins | sample 1972531 | NCBI WGS metagenome assembly QWCE01 (sample SAMN09866716, study PRJNA288562) | Human gut metagenome isolate term4_stool, whole genome shotgun sequencing... | reverse complement strand
AGCAGAGGTCTCGCCTGCCCAGAAGTGGGACAGGTCGCCCAGGCCGATGGTGTCGAACCAGAACACGTTGTTCAGAGCGTGGTGCAGGCCGGTGGGGATGAGCAGACGGTTCAGGAAAGCGTAGATGCCGGCGCCGATGCCGCCCATGCCAGCGATGCCGTTGCCGATGGCGACCAGAGCGCCGAAGATGACGGGCCAGACGAACAGCAGAACGACAGAGACAACGATGGAGATCAGGCCGGTGGCGATGGCGACGAAGCGCTTGCCGGAGAAGAATGCCAGCCAGTCAGGCATCTGGGTGCTCTTGAACTTGTTGTAGCAGGTTGCGCCCACCACAGCGGCCAGAATGCCGATGAAAGAGTTGCCGGCCACTTTCTGGAAAGCGATGTAGGTAGCGGTGCCCTCTTCGAGGCTGCGCACCATGCTGACCACACCGGGGTTCAGCAGCTGCTGCATCATCAGATAGCTGACCAGACCGGCCAGACCAGCGGTACCATCGTGGTCATCCGCCAGGCCGACGGCCGCGCCGATGGCGAACAGCCAAGCCATGTTATCGATCAGTGCGCCGCCTGCCTTGACCAGCAGGAAGCCGACGGTGTAAGCCGCGCCGGAAGTTGCTGCACCGGGAACGCCCATAACGCCCGGAGCAAAGGCATAACCAAGACCCATCAGGATGCCGCAGATCGGCAGCACAGCGACGGGAAGCATCAGTGCCTTGCCCAATTTCTGGAGATACTTCATCATAAGACACATTCCTCCTTAAAGAATGTTTGTGTTATGGCGGCTCCTGGTTGAAAGCCGTCCATAATTTCGTAACATCATCTTAACACATTTTCAGCAAAAAAGAAAGTCGTTCCCATCAAATTTTCATGTTTTTGCCTCAAAAGTCCCTATTCGGCGGTTCAGACGTCAAAAGTTTTTGGATTTTTTGCGCAAAAACCCAATTCATCTTTCCTCACGCTTGAAAAATCTTTTCTTTTCGCGGCTTCTCCGGCAAACACCTTGCATCCCCGGGCGGAATCGGGTACAATCCTATATAAGTACAACACTTTTCAAAACAGGAGGATTTTCCGCAATGGAATGGACTGATATTCGCCTGACCGTGGCCAAAGCCGATGCCGACAACGCCGAGGCCGTGGCCACCATGATCGCCGAGGGCGGCATTTATATTGAAGACTACAGTGACATTGAGCAGCAGGTGGCTGAGATCGCCCATGTGGATCTCATTGAGCAGGAACTGCTGGATAAGCCCCGCGACCAGGTCATCATCCACATGTATCTGGAGCCGGGCGCTTCCCCCGTGGAAACGCTGGCCCTCATCGCCGCCCGGATGGAGGCGGCAGGCATCCCCTACACCGCCGAGACCGAGGGCGTGGAGCAGGAGGACTGGCAGAACGGCTGGCGCAAATATTACCACCCCATGGACATCGGCCAGCACCTGGCCATCGTGCCCTCCTGGCAGGAATATGACACCGACCGTGTCAAGCTCATCCTGGATCCCGGCCTGGCCTTTGGCACCGGCGGCCACGAGACCACCAGCCTCTGCCTGGAAGCGCTGGACGAGCGGGTCAAGGGCGGCGAGCGGGTGCTGGATATCGGCACCGGCAGCGGCATCCTGGCCATTGCCGCCCTGAAACTGGGCGCTGCCAGCGCCGAGGGCGTGGACATCGACCCGGTCGCCGTCCGTACCGCCGGGGAGAACGCCGCCCTCAACGGCGTGGCCGACAAGCTCACCGTTCTGGTGGGCGACCTCTCCGACAAGGCCAGCGGCAAATATGACATCATCACCGCCAACATCGTGGCAAACGCCATCATGTCCCTGGCCCCCGCCGTGCCCGGCCTGATGGCCGACAACGGCGTCTTCATTGCCAGCGGCATCATTGACAGCCGCAAGGACGAGGTGCTGGCCGCCCTGAAAGCCGCCGGCCTCGCCGTGCAGGAAGTAAAAGAGAAGCGTGGCTGGGAGTGCATCATTTGTAAGAAGTAAAACCTCTCAGCCATTCCCCTTTCGGCACTTCCGTGCCACCTCCCCCGGCCGGGGGAGTCTTTCCCATCAGGGGAGCCCTTGGCATAACGGGTCAGCTCTGCTGACTGCAAATGGCTGCAAAACAAATCAACGGGAGTTTATAAAATGCCTCATCGTTACTTTACCACCGAGATCGCCGACGGCGCGGCTGTGCTGCGCGGCTCCGACGCCCACCACCTGGCCCGGGTGATGCGGGCAAAACAGGGCGATACTGTCATTTTATGTGACGGCAACGCTGTGGAGTACACCGCCACCATCACCGGGTTCGGGGACGAGTGCGTGGAGTTCCGCGTGGAACCGGGCTACCCCAGCGCCGCCGAACCCAGTGTGGAAGTCACCCTGCTGGCGGGCTACCCCAAGCAGGACAAACTGGAACAGATCATCAAACACGGCGTGGAGCTGGGCTGCACCCACTTTATCCCGTTCTTCAGCCGCTACTGCGTGGCCGCCCCCAAAAAAGAGGAGCAGAAAAACGAGCGCTACAACCGCATCGCCTTTGAGGCCGCCAAGCAGTGCGGCCGGGGCGTGCTGCCGGATGTGGCTCTGCCCCTGCCCAATTTCGGGGCGGTCTGCCGCAGCCTTGCCGGGTACGACCTCGTGCTCTTCTGCTATGAGTGCGGCGGCGAGCCTCTCCGCCAGCTGCTGGCGGAGGCCAAGCCCGCTGACGGCAAAACGCTGAAAATCGCCATCATCACCGGTGCCGAGGGCGGCTTTGCCGCCGAGGAAGCTGAAATGGCCGCCAAGGCAGGGGCCAAGACCGTCGGCCTCGGCCCCCGCATCCTCCGCTGCGAGACCGCCCCCCTGGCGGTGCTCTCCGCCGTGATGACCCTGACGGGGAACCTGGAGTAAGCCATCAGACGCAAAACCGCCCAGCCGAGTAATTTTGCTCGACCGGGCGGTTTCTTTTTGTTATTCCAATTCTTCCTCTTCCGGGAGGGCGTCGGCCTCCAGCAGGGCTTTTTTGGCCTCCAGCAGGTTCTGGGGGCTCATGGAAAAGCTCCGCAGGCCCAGCTGCAGGTACTGGGTGGCGTTGGCCGGGTTGCCCACGGCAAGGCCGCAGATCGTCACCGGGACATTGCCCTGTTTGGCGGTGTCCATCACCATCCGGATGAGCTTTTTCATGGCTTTGCTGGCCGGGCGGTAGTAGTGCTCCGCCGGAGCCAGCTCCCGGTCCACCGCGTGGGTATACTGGGTCAGGTCGTTGGTGCCGATGACGAAGAAGCCGCAGCCATGGGCCACAAATTCTTCCGCCGTCAGGCAGGCCGAGGGCACACTGAGCATAACACCGAACGAGGTATCCTCATTGAACGAGACGCCCCGCTCCCGCAGGCGCTGGCGGCACCGTTCCACCACCTCCATGGCGGCGTCCCAGTCTTCCACGTCCGTCACCATGGGGAACATGACCCGCAGCGGGCCCCGGGCCGCCGCCCGCATGAGGGCGCAGATCTGCGTTTCAAACTGGCGGGGGTTGCGCAGGCTGTTGCGGATGCCGCGCAGGCCCAGCTTGGAGGACTGCAGGCCCTGGTAGGCGTCCGCCATGGTGCGGTCGGCACCAAAATCAAAGGTGCGCACCGTCACCGGGCAGCCATTGGCTGCGGCGAGGCAGGAAGTGTAGAAGAAATACTGCTCCTGCTCGTCCAGAATGCGGCCGGGCAGCATCATGTAGCTGCTGCGCAGCAGACCTACGCCGCAGGCACCAGACTGCATGGCCGTGTCGATGTCCTCCGGGCCGAAGCAGTTGGCCAGCAGCTCAAAGGCGGCACCATCCCGGGTGCGGTTGGGCAGGGCGCGGAGCGCGCTCAGCTCCTCGTTCTCCCGCTGCAGCTCACAGATGCGGGTCACCGCCTGCTGGCGGGCGGCGGCATCCGGGTCCAGGATGCACTCCCCCTTGGTGGCGTCCAGGATCACGGCACGGCCATCACAGTCGTCCAGAAAGCCCTGGCCCACCTGCACGATGCCGGGGATGTTCATGGCCCGGGCAATGATGGCGGCATGGCTCTGGCCGCTGCCCTCGGAGGTGATGAGTCCCAGGATCATGCCGGAGGGCACACTGAACAGGTCGGTGGGCATGAGGACATCTGCCGCCAGGATCACCGGGTGATCCAGCGCCATCCAGACCCGGGGACGGTTGCCCAGAATATTGACCACGCGGCTGGTGGCGTCCAGGATATCCACGCTCCGCAGCTGCATGTAGGCGTTGTCTTTCATATTGGCCAGCCGCTCGGCATAGCGGCGGCCCACCCGGTCCATCGCCTCGGCGGCTCCCACGCCCGCCTTGATCTGAAAACGGACTTCATTCATCATGCCCTCGTCTTCCAGCATCATGCTCTGAAACAGGAAGATGGCCTGCTCGGTGGGTGCCGAGCGCTCGGCCATGGAATCCAGCTCGGTCTGGGCCGTGTGGATGGCCTCGTCCAGCATCCGCTGTTCCCGCTCCGGGTTGAACGGCCCATCGCTGAACGTTTCCACATGGCGCTCCAGACGGCTCACCTGGCCCAGCACCAGCCCGGGCGAGGCAGAAGCTCCCTTGTAAACTTTCATTTCTCGATCACCTCCGGCAGCACCGGGCCCGTCAGCACACGATACACCAGTGCCTGTAAGAACGTGTTGGGCAATAACGCGGCCCGGGCGGCATCCGCCGCGCGACCGCTGCCCTCAAACAGCGGGGCAAAGCTCTCAATGCGGTCTTTTTCGCATTTTTCCAGAAACGCCTTGCCCAGTGTCTCCGTGGTATAGAACTGTGTGGGGTCCACGCCCACATCCTCGGCGGCGGCTTCCAGCGGGGCCAGCTCCGCGTCCTTAAGGTTGGCCAGCCGCAGGGCGAGGTCTGCCGTCAGGGTAACGGGGTATTTTTCCCGCACGGACTTCTGCTGCTGGCCGAACTGCCACGCAAAGGCCGCCGCGTCCTGGCAGCTCCGCGCGTCACAGGAGACGGCGTAGGCGCAGCCCCGCAGGTAGCCCATGGCCCGGCGGGTATCGTAGTAGCCCAGCTCCATGTTCCGCCGGGCCGTGTCGGGGTCAAAGTGGAGGATATCGCCCAGCTCCCAATAGCTCCTGATGAGGGTGGTGGGCAGGCCCGTGCGGTTGGGGCGGGTGATGCCCACGCCCTCCAGGTCCACGCAGACCAGCTCGTCGGCCCCCATCTTCTGGGCCAGCGCCGTGGGCATGTTGTCCCGGTAGCCGCCATCCAGGTAAGAGACGCCGTCAATGATGTGGGCCCGCAGGGCGGGGAAGCAGGCGGCGGAGGCCAGCAGGTAGTCCTTGACTTTGCCGTGGGGGATGTCGTCCAGCGCCAGCTCCCGGGCCTTGAGGCCCCGCTGCTCCACCGTGACCAGACCCAGCCGGATGGGGGAAGCACGGAGGGCGTCCTCGTCCAGCACCCGCTCCACGATCTCTTCCAGCGGGGAGACATCCATGCCGCCCTGCCGCACCACGTCCCGCAAAAAGGCGTGGAGTTCTGAGAGGTCGGCGTTCTGCTCCGGCAGCTCCATCACATCCTGGCTGCGGATGGTCAGCCACATATCCCGGGCCGTCTCATAGAGGTCCAGCGCAAACATGGCCCCGTTCAGGCTGCCCACACTGGTGCCCGTGATAATCCCGGGCCGCCAGCCCAGCTCCGTCAGGGCACGCCATACGCCCACCTGATAGCTGCCGCGGGCACCGCCGCCTGCCAGCACCAGTGCCCGCACCGGGGCATTGACAGAGTGATTTACAGGTCGATTCCAGGCCATGGTCCGCACCTCCCTCTGGTCGGTTCCAGTTTTTCAAATTATAGCATACTTTCCGGGAAAATTCTCTCTGTTTTTGCAACAAAAAAGAGGGAAGTTTTTTGCTTCCCTCTCCAGTTTCTTTGTTGGTGTTACGGATTTTGTTCCATCCAGGCTTTAAACCGGGCTCGGACGGCGGCTTCCTTGCCGCGGGGGATGGGCACCCGGGCCCCGCTCCGCATCCGGAACTCGCCTGCCGCCAGCTGCTCTGCCGCCGCCAGGTTGACCACATAGGAGCGGTGGGGCTGCAAAAAACGGTCGTCCGCCAGCAGGGGCTTTGCCACCTCCGCAAAGGGCACCCGGAGGGAGAGGGAGGGCACGTCCTCCCCGGTGGCAAGATGGAAATGCACCACATGGTGGGTACACTCCAGATACTCGATGTTCGCAAAGGGCAGCGCCCGCAGGCCCGCCGCCGTGGACACCGCGATGACCGGGCCGTACTCCGGCTCAGTGGCACGGTCCAGCAGGGCGGTGAACTGCTCCGGGCGGAACGGCAGCAGCAGGTACTGCATGGCGTCCACCCGGTAGGCATTGTAGGCGTGGGCGGGCGTGTGGGCAAAAAAGGCCAGCGGGGCCCGCGCGCCGTGCCGCCGCAGGGTATCGGCGGCTTTCAGGCCCGCCGGGGCGTTGCCCGCCGTCAGCTCCACAAGGTAGAGCTCGTACCGGGTACCCTCGGCGTCCCGGGCCAGCAGGGCGTCCACCCCGGGCAGCTGCTCCACGATGCAGGCATCCGCCCGGCGGGCATAATATTCCAGACACTGCCGCTCCACCCGGCCGCGCAGCACCGGGTCCGGGCTGCACACTGCAATGTGAAAGATCATGGTTTCCAAAAGCCCCCTTTCCGGGCTGTGTGCCGCACCGCTTGCATTTTGCGGGCAGCGAGAGTATCATAACAGAAAAACACCAGACTACAACAAAAAGGAGACGCCGCCATGAAACAGCCGCTTGTCAGCATCATCCTGCCCGTTTACAACGCCCAGAGCCATCTGGCCCGGTGCCTGAGCAGCATTCGCGCCCAGACTTACCAGAACCTTGAGATCATCGTCCTCAACGATGGCTCCAAAGACCAGAGCCTGCCCGTGTGCGAAGAGTTCCGCAAAAAGGATTCCCGCATCATTCTGGTGGACAAGTCCAACTCCGGCGTCTCGGACACCCGGAACCTGGGCCTGAAACTGGCCACCGGCGAATACATCCAGTTTGTGGACAGTGACGACTACATTGACCCGGATTACACCGGGCATCTGGTGGCCGCTGCCGAGGAGCACCACGCTGACCTGGTCATCGCGCCCTACAAAATGGTCATCCCGGCAGGTGCTTCCAAACCCGAACAGGTATTGGAAAAGCTGGAGGACGAGCTGGGCGTGATGACCGTGGCCCGGCCCCCGGAAGTGCGGGAATATGGCTTCCTGCCCGCGGGCGTGTATGACAAAGACCACTTCGCGCTCCGGCTGATGGACAAGCCTGCCTCCTATTTTTATAGCGTGCTCTGGAACAAACTCTACCGCCGCATCCTGCTCACCGGCAACGACATCTGTTTTACCAGCGAGGTGCGCTGGGCGGAAGACCTTGTCTTCAACATGCAGTATATCCAGTACGCGGAAGTGTTTGTCGCCATCGGCACGCCGGGGTACTACTATGTGCAGAACCCTCAGAGCATCTGCCACACCCAGATCAACCCGGCCACCATCGTGCAGAACAAATTACAGATGTTCCGCTATTACAAAGATCTTTACACCCGGCTCGGGATGTACGAGGAGGTACGGCCCCAGCTGTACAAGTTCCTCGTGGACATTGCCGAGAGCACCTACCCCTCCGGGCCGTTCAAAAAGGCCATCGACGAGGCAAAGGCGTACTGGCGCGCCCACAAACAGTAACACAAAAGGCGAGTGACCCTGCGGTCACCCGCCTTTTTTCTGCGATTGAGCGTCCCTGACAGGGGAACTGGACACGGGAAAGCGTGGCCTGAGGGGTCAAGCCCCGATGGCGGCGCACTTCTTGGCCAGCCAGTCGCGCTCTTCCTCGGTCAGGTGGGGAGCCAGCTTGGTGAAGACCTCGCGGTGGTAAGCGTTCAGCCAGTCCAGCTCGTCCCGGGTGAGGACGCCGGGCACGACGGGGGAGGTGGCAATGGGCACGAACATGATCGGCTCAAAGCCCAGGAACGTGCCGTACTGGTTGTCGGCCTTGTGGACGCACATCAGCTCGTTCTCAATGCGGATGCCGACCTGGCCGCCCTCGTAAACACCCGGCTCATCGGTGACGATCATGCCCGGCTGAAACACGACGGTGTTCCGGCCGTTCAGGGCATGGGGGCCCTCATGGACGTTGCCCACAAAGCTGACGCTGTGGCCGGTGCCGCAGCGGTAGTTGATGAGGTGACGCCAGAGCGGCTCCCGGGCGATGGTATCCAGCATGTGGCCGTCGCAGTAGTTCAGCCAGACGGCCTTTGCAATGTCGATGTGGCACTGCAGCGTCCAGGTGTAGAACAGCCGCTCGTCCTCGGTCAGCTCGCCCAACGGGTAGGTGCGGGTGATATCGGTGGTGCCGTCCAGATAGGTACCGCCGCAGTCCACCAGCAGGAAGCCTTTCCGCTCCAGCTTGGCGTGGTCTTCCTCGGTGGCGTGGTAGTGCATCATGGCAGCGTTTCCGCCGTAGGCGGCGATGGTGCCAAAGCTCTCCACAATGAACTTGTCCTGTGCGCTGCGGTACTTGTGCAGGATCTCGTCCACGGTCAGCTCGGTCAGCTCCTCACCGGCAGCCAGACGCTCTTCCAGCTCTTTCTGGAACCGGACCATGGCCACGGCGTCCCGGATGTGGGCTTCCTTGGTGTGGGCCAGCTCCACTTCGTTCTTGATGCCTTTCATGGGCAGCAGGGGGTCGGCCTCGTCTTTCACGGTGAGCGCCTTGTTCTCTTTCAGGGTCTCATACACGGCAAAGTTGACGGAAGCCGGGTCGGCCAGCACGGTCTGGGGCTCGGTCTCGACCGCTAGGAAATGGAGCACGTCGTCGTACTCGGCAATGGTCACGCCGTTCTCTTTGAGCTCGGCTGCCGCTTCCGGCTTGAGGCGGGCGGTGTTGAGGAAGAGGACCGCGCGGTTTTCGGTGACATAGCAGTAGGCCATGGCGTAGGGGGTGCACTGGATATCCATGGCACGGAGGTTGAGCAGCCAGGCCAGGTTGTCCAGCTTGCCCACCAGCTGGGCGGTGCAGCCCAGCTCCTGGAGCTTTGCCCGCAGCTGGCCCAGCTTCTCGGCGGGGGAGAAGCCTGCGTACTCTTTGGGCAGGACCCAAGCCGGGGTGGCGGGCAGGGCCGGGCGGCCCTCGGTCCAGAGCTCGTCCTCCAGATCCAGCGTTTTGATCCTGCCGTGCTTTGCTTCCAGAGCCTTCTCCAGCCCGCGCACCAGCCCGCAGGAGGCCGTCAGGCCACACAGGCCCAGCTTGCCGCCCTCGGGCAGGACCTTGGCGCAATATTCTTCCACGGTGGGCACGCCCGGCTCGCCCATCTTCTGGAGCTGGATCTCGGTGCCGGCGATCTCTTTCTCGGCCTGCACAAAATAGCGGCCATCGGCCCAGACAGCACTCTCGGTCATGGTGACGACAAAGTTGGAGTTCTCGCCGTGGAAACCGGAGAAATAGGTCAGAGAGGTGTAGTGCTCCGGCAGATACTCGCTGGCGTGGGGGTCGCCCACGGGGATCAGGTAAACATCCACACCGTTTGCTTTCATGGCGGCGCGCAGGGCGGCCAGACGCTCAGGAACAGAATTCATGCTCATTGGGTAAAGCCTTCTTTCCAAATCTTACACTTTTACAGTTGCCGGAAGAACGTCCGGCGGCGTTGGTTTGCTGCTTCTTATTGTAACATCCCCGCGCGGAGAATGCAATCCGCATCCCCTCTTGACAGTTTGTATTTGTTGTATTATACTCAATAATACAAACAGGAGGAATGAAAATGCTGTTCCGGTTGGATTTTCAGAGCGCGGTGCCCATCTACCGCCAGATCCGGGATCAGGTGGTGCTGGCCGTGGCACAGGGGGAGCTGACCCCCGGCGAGCGGCTGCCCACCACCCGGGCACTGGCGGAGGACGCGGGCGTCAATGTAATGACCGTGAGCAAGGCCTACCAGCTGCTCAAGGCCGAGGGATATCTCGTCACCGACCGCCGGGCCGGGGCCGTGGTCTGCGCCCCGCGGGGCAAGGCAGCGGGCCTGTCTGCCGACCAGACCGCCCGGCTGAACCTGCTGGCGGGCGAGGCGCGGCTGGCCGGGCTGACCCTGGACGATTTTGTGGCGGCCTGCAAAGCCGCCTTTGGCGAAACGGAGGACTGAACGATGGAGACCATGAGTGGATTTATGCTGTTGACCTTCTGGCTCTGCGCGGGCGTCAATTACATCATGCTGCGGAATATGAGCAAGCGCCAGAAGGGCCTGCTCCTGGGCGTCACCCTGCCCCCGGAGGCAGACGCCCTGCCCGAAGTGCAGGCCATTGTAAAACAATATCGAACGCGGCTGGGCACCCTCTGTCTGGTCTGCGCCGCGCTCAGTGTGCCGCTGGCCTTTGTGCAGGAGACCGCCATTGCGCTGACACTCTGGATGCTCTTCTTTTTGGCCGGGCTGGCCCTGCCTTACCTGCCCCTGCTGCGGGCCAACGCAAAGCTCAAGGCACTGAAAAAAGCCGCAGCCGGGCAGAATGCGCCCACTCGTGTGGTGGACACTGCCGCTTCGGCCTTTGCACTGCCAAAGCCCATCGGGCTGTGGACCCTGCTGGTACCGCTGGTGCTCTGCCTGCTGCCCATGGCGCTGCCCGGTCTGCCCCGGGGCCTGATGCTGGTCTGCGGCATTGACGCCGCCTGCGTCCTCCTGCTCTGGGGACTGGGGCGGTGGACGTTCCGCCGCCGGGAGGATATGGTCACCGAGGACTCCGCCCGCAACCAGACCCTGCTCCGGGTGCGGCGGCTCTACTGGGACCGCTTCTGGCGGCTGAACCTCTGGGCCATGGCCCTGCTCAACCTCTTTCTGATTCTGGGCTACCGCTCGGAGGCCGCCATTTTGGGCGGGACGCTGGGCTTTACCGTCCTGCTGGTGGCGGCGACGCTCTGGATGGAGCTCTCCGTCCGCCGGGCACAGGCGGCGCTGACGGAGACGGCTCCCATCGTGGCCGATGAAGACGACGCCTGGCTGGGCGGTATCTTCTACTATAACCCCACGGACAAGCGCTTCATGGTCGCCAAGCGGATCGGCCTTGGCTCCACCGTCAACCTCGGCACCTGGGCGGGCAAACTCTACTATGCCTTTGTCGGCCTTGTGCTGGTGGTCTGCCTTGCCATCGGGCCCATCTTCGGCATTGTGGACAGCATCCCCGTCCGGCTGGAGCTCTCCGGCAGCGCTCCGGTCTGCCTCGTGGCCTCCCATGGCCAGAGCGAAAAATACCGCTTGGACACCGACGCCATCACCGATGTCCAGCTCCGGGACACCCTGCCGGATGCCGCCCGCACCTGGGGCACCGGGATGGACCACTATTTGCAGGGGGATTTCTATGTGATCGGGGAGGGGAACGCCCGGTTCTGCCTCGACCCCACCCAAAAGTGTTTTCTCCGGGTGGAGGCAGGCGGGCAGGTGTATTGGTTCACCGGAGATTCCGAGGACCACACCGCCGCCATTGCGCAGGCACTGCAATCCACCGTTCACCCCTGATGCAAAGGGCTGCGGGAGCCGAATTTTGGCTCCCGCAGCCCTTTCTTTTTGTCATTTGCCCCAAAACGCAACCAATTTGCAAAAAATGTTACAATTTTTTCTTCAAAAACGGCGTTTTACCATTGACAGCCTTGTTATAATAGAGGAGTAAGATGTTTGAGCCAGCACTCTGCGGCTCTGTGTGCTAAAAAGAAAGAGGCATTTGAATCATGACCAAAATTGATATCTTCTCCGGTTTCCTGGGTGCCGGCAAAACCACCCTGATCAAAAAACTGATCAAGGAGTCCTTTGCAGGCCAGAAAGTGGTGCTGATCGAGAACGAGTTCGGCGAGATCGGCATTGACGGCGGCTTCCTCAAGGAGTCCGGCATCCAGATCAACGAACTGAACGCCGGCTGCATCTGCTGCTCTCTGGTGGGCGATTTCCGCGCCGCCCTGCAGCAGGTGGTGGAGCAGTACCACCCGGACCGCATCGTGATCGAGCCCTCCGGCGTGGGCAAGCTGAGTGACGTGACCCGCGCCGTGGAGGGCGTGGCCGAGCACCTGGATGTCCAGCTCAGCAGCTTTGTCACCGTGGCCGACGTGAACAAGGTCAAGATGTATATGAAGAACTTCGGTGAGTTCTACGATGACCAGATCAGCCATGCAAGCTGCATCATCCTGAGCCGTACCCAGAACGCCACCGAGGAGAAGATCGCTGCTGCCGTGGCCATGCTGCGGGAGAAGAACCCCACCGCCACCATCGTGACCACCGCCTGGGACTCCCTGACCGGTGAGCAGATCCTCAAGGCCATGTCCACCAAGGACGATTTCAAGGCCGAGCTGATCGCCATGGCTGCCAAGGCCAACGAGGAGCACGCCCATGAGGAAGAGGAGCACGAGCACGAGCACCATCACGATCATGAGGACGGCCACGATCATTGCTGCTGCGGCCACCATCATCATGACCACGATGACGACGAGGATGACGATGACCACGACGAGCATGAGCATCATCACGACCATGAGGACGACCACGATCATTGCTGCTGCGGCCATCACCACCACGACGAAGACGACGATGACCATGATGAGCATGAGCACCATCATCACGACGGCCACTGCTGCCATCATCACCATCACCATGACCACGACGCCGACGAGGTCTTTACCAGCTGGGGCGTCGAGACGGCCAAGAAGTTCTCCAAGGCTGACATTGAGCACGCCCTCACCGAGCTGGGCACCGGCAATTACGGCATGATCCTCCGCTCCAAGGGCATCGTGGACGGCGGTGCCGACGGCTGGCTGGAGTTCGATTACGTTCCCGGCGAGTGGGAAGTCCGTCAGCGCGGTGCCGATGTGGGCGGCAAGCTGGTGGTCATCGGCTCCAAGCTGGATGAGCACGCCATCGCCACGCTGTTTGGCTGCTGATGCCCTCTCAAGCCAAGACGAAAGTATAAAAGGAGAATCCCATGGCAAACGAAATTCCTGTTTACCTGTTTGTTGGCTTCCTCGAAAGCGGCAAGACCAAGTTCATTCAGGAAACATTTGAAGACCCCAATTTCGACTCCGGCGACAAGACCCTGCTGCTGGTCTGCGAGGAGGGCGAGGAAGAATACAACCAGAAAAAATTCGCGTTCCCCGGCGTGACCCTCTACAATCTGGAGGACAAGGCCGAGCTCAACCCCCAGAACCTGGCCAAGCTGGCCAAGGAGGCCGATGCAGGCCGCGTGGTGATCGAGTACAACGGCATGTGGCTGCTGCAGGATCTGGCCAACAATCTGCCGGAGAACTGGATCGTGTACCAGTGCATCGCCACGGCGGACGGCACCACGGCCCTGACCTACGCCCGCGACAACTCCATGCGCAGCCTGATGCTGGACAAGATCGCCCGCAGCGAGCTCATCGTCTTCAACCGGGCCGAAGCCGTCAACAACGACGCCGCCCGGCAGGAACTGCACAAGCTGGTGCGTCAGGCTTCCCGCAAGTGCGATATCGCCTACGAGTTTGCCGACGGCAGCGTGGCTTACGATGATATCCCCGACCCGCTGCCGTTCGACCTGAACGCCCCGGTGGTGGAGATCGGCGATGAAGACTTTGGCATCTGGTATATGGACTGCCAGGACGAGCCCGAGAAGTACACGGGCAAAACGGTCCGCTTCCTGGCGCAGGTCTGCCAGACCAACCGGGCCGGCAAAAACAGCTTTGTGCCCGGCCGCTTTGCCATGACCTGCTGCGTGCAGGATATCCAGTTTGTCGGCTTCCCCTGCGTTTACGACGGCTACAAAGCCCTGGAGCAGCGTGCCTGGGTGCGCGTGACCGCCAAGGTCAACTACAAGTTCCACAATATCTACCGCGGCAAGGGCCCGGTGCTGACCGCCCTCTCCGTGGAGCCCGCTGAGAAGCCCCTGAACGACGTTGTGACGTTCTCTTAAATTCGCCCGTCTGCTTTGCGGACGCCTCTCCCAAACAGAGAGGCAAGGGCCGGTCTATAGCCAGTTGGCTTTAGGAGGTTGCTATGAAAGCTTTGTTCCGTATCCTGGGCACGGCGGCTGCCGTTGCTGTCACCGGCGCTGCCATCGTTGTGCTGGATCAGATCCTCAACGACAAGGCCCCGCTCCATGTGGAGGAAATCGAGTTCCCCGAGGACGCCGAAAATGACGCCGAGGAGGCCGCCAAGACCGCACAGGCTTACGCCGAGGGCGAAGCCAAAGCGGAGGGCGAAACCAAAGTAGAGAGCGAAGCCAAAACGGAGGCCCCCAACCCGAACCCCGTGGAGGTCGGCCCCGCTGTTGCTCCCAAAGATGAGAACGGCAAGTTCGACCCCACCAAGATTGCGGAAGCTTCCGACTTCGGCGATTGGGAAGAGCAGGGCTGCAAGGGCTGATCTGCATTTTTTGAATCCGTAACATAAAACCCCGGCGGAGTCGAACGATCCCGCTGGGGTTTTGCCGTAACGTGTTGTATTTTCTTTTACATGGCGATCCAGCCCAGTGCATTTGCCACCGAGCTGACCAGAATGATGGCCGCGAAAACGGGGCAGAGATACTGGATCATAAAGTTGAAGATGACCTTGCGGCGGAACGGTTTGCCGCTCAAAGTGACCTCTTCCTCGATCTTTTTTACACCGATGACGCGGGAGACCAGCAGGCAGGTGGTGATGGCCGCAATGGGCATCATGACGGAGTTGGTGAGGAAATCAAAGAAATCCAAAAACTGCATCCCGAACACGGTCACGCCTGCCAGCGGGCCGTAGCCCAGGGCCGAGAGGCTGCCCAGCACCAGCATGATGACGCCGATGAGGACGGTGGCCTGATGACGGTCCCAACCCAGCTCGTCCTCAAAGGTGGAGACGGCGCTTTCGGTCAGGGCAATGGAGCTGGTGACCGCTGCAAACAGCACCAGCGTGAAAAACAGGATGCCCACCACGGTGCCAAGGCCCATGCTTTCGAACACCTTGGGGATGGTAATAAACATCAGGGCCGGGCCAGCCTGCAGGGTATCGGGGTCGCCGCCGGAGAACGAGAAGACCGCCGGAATGATCATCAGGCCCGCCATGATGGCAATGGCCGTGTCAAAAATTTCGACGTTCTCGGTGGACTCCTCAATCGAGACGTCCTTTTTCATATAGGAGCCAAACGTGACCAGAATGCCCATGGCGATGGACAGGGAATAGAACATCTGCCCCATGGCCGTGACGACGGTCATCCAGGAGAAATTGGCGACATTGGGCACGAGGAAATACTTCACACCCGCCAGCGCCCCGGGCCGGGTGACGGAGTACCCCGCAATGATGACGGAAAGCACCACCAGAATGGGCATCATGACTTTGGAGACCCGTTCCACGCCGTTGCGGACGCCCGCAAAGATGATCGCCAGCGTGAAGATGGTGAAGATGACAAAGCAGATCTCCGCCGAAGCACCATTGGAGATGAACGACGAGAAATAGCCGTCCGTGGCCAGCTCCTTGCCGTGCCCGGCAATGTATTCCGCCAGGTACCGGATGACCCAGCCGCCAATGACCGAGTAATAGGGCACGATGAGGATGGGGATGATGGCGTTGATCCAGCCGCCGAACGAGAGCCCGCCCTTTTTGCCAAAGGCCGCGAAAGCGCCCACCGGGCTCTTCTTGGTCATCCGGCCCAGAGCCGTCTCCGCCACGATCATGGTATAGCCGAACGTGAACGCCAGCAGAATGTAGATGAGCAGAAAGATGCCGCCGCCATACTTGGCCGCCAGATACGGGAAACGCCAGATATTGCCAAGGCCAACGGACGCGCCTGCGGCCGACAGCACAAAGCCGATCTTGCCGGAGAACGCGCTCCGCTTTTTGTATTGAGGTTCCATGTTTTTCTCCTATCTCAAATTCCAAAACGAACAAATCCAGTGTAGCACAGGCCATTGGCAAATTCAATGCACCGGAACAGTATGTTGCAACGCCCGGCCCCGCAGGCGTTCTTGTGTTCCCCCCGCCGCCGTGTTACAATAGTCTCAGGCGTTTTTCGTGTTTTTTGTCAAAGCCGGTCGGTTTTTGCCGTGCTTTGCTTTACGAATTGCACTTTATTGAAAAATTTCAACTCAAAGGAGAGATTTCATGGCGCAGACCAGACAGGATATGGGGAGCGGCAATGTCAAAAAACTGCTGCTCCAGCTCATGATCCCCGCCGTTGTGGCTCAGGTGGTCAACCTGCTGTACAACATCGTGGACCGTATTTATATCGGCCATATTGCGGGCATTGGCGCGGCGGCGCTGACGGGTGTGGGCCTGTTTGCCCCCATCCTGATGCTGCTCAACGCGTTTGCCATGCTCATCGGCGCGGGCGGCGCGCCCCGCACGGCCATCGCGCTGGGGCAGGGCAACAAAGAAGAAGCCGAAAAGATCATCGGCAACAGCTTTACCATGCTGCTGTTTTTTGCCGTGGTTCTTACCATCGGGTTCTATGCCGGGGCTCCCATCCTGCTGCGGCTCTTTGGTGCCAGCGAGGCCACCCTGCCCTATGCGCTGGCCTACAGCCGCATCTATATCCTGGGCTCGGTCTGTGTCCTCCTCGTCATGGGCATGAACCCCTTTATCACCACCCAGGGCTTTGCTAAGATCAGTATGCTGACCACCGTCATCGGCGCGGTAATCAACATCATCCTGGACCCCATCCTCATCTTTGTGCTGGACATGGGCGTGCGGGGTGCCGCCATTGCTACGGTGCTCAGCCAGGCCGTGGGTGCCTTCTGGATCCTGCGCTTCCTCACCGGGAGCAAGACCATCCTCCGGCTCCGCAAAGAGCACCTGCGGCCCGAGGGCCGGGTCATCCTGCCCGTGATGGGGCTGGGCATCTCCACCTTTGTGATGCTTTCCACCGAGAGCCTGCTCTCCATCAGCTTCAGCTCCAGCCTGGCCCGGTACGGCGGTGACGTGGCCGTGGGTGCCATGACCGTCATCACCAGCGTGTCCCAGCTCTGTACCCTGCCCATTCAGGGCATCTGCCAGGGCGGCCAGCCGGTCATGAGCTTCAACTTTGGCGCGGGCAATCAGGCCCGTGTGAAAGAGGCGTTCCGTTTCCAGTTCACCCTCTGCTTCGGGTACACCACCCTGTTCTGGCTGGGGATGATGCTGGTGCCCGGGCTGGTGGCCGGTATCTTCACCTCCGATGCCCCCCTCATCCAGTACACCACCTGGGCCATGCGCATCTACATGGCCGGTATCTTTGCCATGGGCGTTCAGATCGCCTGCCAGCAGAGCTTTATGGCGCTGGGGCAGGCCAAGGTCAGCCTCCTGCTGGCCTGCCTGCGCAAGCTCATCCTCCTCATCCCGCTCATCTTCCTCCTGCCGCACCTCCTGCCGGACCCGGTGTTCGCGGTCTTCCTCGCGGAGCCCGTCAGCGACATCACGGCGGCCAGTATCACGGTGTTCACGTTCCTGTCCCGGTTCGATAAAATTCTCGATCGGGGCGCGGCGAACGTCTGAGCGTATTTCTGGAAAGAAAAAATCCATCGCTGTTTTTGACAGCGATGGATTTTTTGTTTGCGGCTTTTATGCGTTGGTCTTCTCATCCTCCGCGACACGCTCCGGGGCCTCGGCCTGAACACGGGTCAACATATCCATCTCGGGCATCAGTTCATGACTGACCACCGAGAGCATTTCCTCAAGCTTTTTACAGTCCTCCGGGGAGAACCGCTCCCTGGCACGCTCAATGACGGTGTGCAGGTAGGAATAGCTGATGTTGTAGTAGTTGATATACTTCTGTGTGGGGCGGAGATGGTACTCCCGGCGGTCCACCGTGGACTGGATCTTTTCCACATAGCCCTTGCGGACCAGGCTGCCGATCTTATAAGCGGCATTGGGGGTGGAAATGCCCATCATCCGGGAAAACTCGGCAATGGTGGGCTCTCCCATGGCCATGATGCCCTCCATGCAGAACGACTCCACCGTGGTCAGGGTCGCCTCCCGGGTAGCAAAGCGCTGGAACACGCTCTGGTAAAAATGCAGTTTGAACTTGGTGTAGACTTCCTGAAACACTTCTTCCAGCAAGATGAACGCCCTCCTTGTGGCAAATTAACTCAATTTCTTTTAGTATATCACGTTTTGGAGGGAAAAATCAACGCTTGTCGCAAAATTTTCAGCGAACAACTTTTTTGCCGTGGCCCGTCCGCACCCGGATGACGCTCAACACGATAAGCTCCAGGAAAATGGCGACGCCCAACAGTACCAGAGAGCTGACCAGATTGGCCCGGGCACCCAGCACGGCCTCCGACAGGCCGGTGAGGACATAGCAGCCCGCCGAGACGCCGGCCACCGTCAGCGCATAGGGCAGCTGGGTGGAAACGTGGTTCACATGGCTGCAATGGGCACCAGCCGAGGCCATGATGGTGGTGTCGGAGATGGGGGAGCAGTGGTCACCGCAGACGGCGCCGGACAGACAGGCCGCAATGGAGATGACCAGCATCTCTCCCTCCGGGAATGCATGGCAGACGATGGGGATGAGGATGGAGAACGTGCCCCAGGAGGTGCCGGTGGCAAAGGCCAGGAAGACGGCTACCACAAAGATGATGACCGGCAGCAGATACTGCAGCGCCGCGGCCGAGCCGCCCAGCAGGTTGGCGACGTAATATTTTGCACCCAGCAGGCCGGTCATGCCGGACAGCGTCCAGGCGAGGGTCAGGATCAGCATAGGGCTGACCATGGCCTTGAAGCCCTCGGGGATGCAGGCGGCAAAGTCCTGGAACGTCATCACTTCCCGCACGCGGTAGAACACAAAGGTAAAGAGCAGGGCAATGCTGCTGCCCATGACAAGGCCCATGGAAGCGTTGCAGTCCGCAAAGGCGGTAATGAAATCGGTGCCCTCAAAGAAGCCGCCGGTGTACACCATGCCAAAGATGCAGGCCACAATGAGGACGATGACCGGGGCCACCAGGTCGATGACATGGCCCTTGGTGTCGGTGCCGTCGTCCACATCGTCGCCGTAGGGGCGGTCCTCGGTGGTGAAGAGGTCGCCGTTCATGGCGTTGGTCTCATTCAGCTTCATAGGGCCGTAGTCCGTCCCGGTAAAGATGACGAACAGGCTCATGACCATGGTGAGGATGGCGTAATAGTTATACGGGATGGTGCGCAGGAACATGGTAAAGCCGTTGATGCCGGAGCCCTCGGGCACCGAGGAAGTAACAGCAGCAGCCCAGCTGGACACCGGCGCAATGATGCAGACGGGGGCCGCCGTGGCGTCAATCAGGTAGGCCAGCTTGGCGCGGGAGACTTTCTGACGGTCGGTGACCGGGCGCATGACCGAGCCGACGGTCAGGCAGTTGAAGTAGTCGTCCACAAAGATCATGATTCCCAGCAGCAGGGTGGCAAACTGTGCCCCGGCCCGGGTGTGGATATGGGTGGAGGCCCACCGGCCAAAGGCCGCGCTGCCGCCGGCCTTGTTCATCAGGGCCACCAGAATGCCCAGCATGACCAGGAAGACCAGGATGCCCACATTGCTGCTGTCGGACAGCTTGGACACCATGCCGCCGTCCTCATTGAAGAACAGGGTGGTCAGGGCCAGCTCCAGGTTGCCGTTGGCGTAAAGCAGGGCACCGGTGGCAATGCCCACCAGCAGGGAAGTGTAGACCTCCTTGGTGTTCAGGGCCAGCACGATGGCCACCACCGGAGGCAGCAGGGAAAGTGCCGTGCTGTACACGGCGCAGGTGTAAGTAGACGGGTCCGCGATCTTGCCCGGTGTGGCAGACGTGCACCACAACAGCAGGCCGAAGACGAGCAGAGCGCCCACCCAGGAGAGATTGTTCTTTTTCATGAAAATGATTCCTCTTGCAGATCAGGTTTGTTTTGGGGTGCGGCGGGGCAGACTATCTCCCAGAAAAGAAGAGAGGGGGTGTTTGCCGCGCCGGATTATAAAGCGTTGTATTTTGAGCTGTTCCGCGCCAGCGAGCAGGCCGCCCGCCTGTTGTGGGAGGCCCAGCAGAAAGCCGAGCAGGAGGCCCTGCGGGCCGACCCGCCGCCGCTGGAACTGGAACCTCTCCGTCATCGCTCACGCGATGCCACCTCCCCTGTCGAGGGGAGGCCTTGGCAGTCGGATGAAAGTTGATCTATTTGCCAAAGGCTCCCCTGTTAGGAAAGACTCCCCCGGCCGGGGGAGGTGGCACGCAAGTGCCGAAAGGGGAACGGCTGGCGAGCGAAGTTCGACTGAGAGGTTTAATTCTTTTTGCTCTCGGCCTTGGCCGCAAACTTGGCGTTGTTGATGACAAAGCGCTCGTGGGTGCCGCCGCCAACGGGGCCTTTCTCGTCGTGGAGCGAGACCTTGAACACCAGCTTGCGGCCCTCCACGGCCACCAGCTCGCTCTCGCAGATCACGGTCATGCCCACGGGAGTGGGGGCCGTGTGCTCCAGCTCCAGTTTGGTGCCCACGGTGCCGCAGCCCTCATCCAGAGCCTCGGCCACGCTCATCCAGCAGGTCTTCTCGGCCAGTGCCACCAGAGCGGGAGTCGCAAACACATCCAGCGTGCCGCTTCCCATGGTTTTTGCGGTGTTTTCGTTGGTCACAGCCACGGACTGCTCGCCGTGGATCCCAGTTGTCAGAGTCATAAAAATTCTCCTTTTCTTTTTGTGTAAGATGTCGAAACGACATGAATTTACGAACCAACAGTAGAATACCACATTTTGCGCCGCTGTGCACCTGTTTTGGAGATTTTTCCGCCAAAACACTTTCCTTTTGGATCAAACGAGCCCATAATAAAGGCAAAAAAGGCGGTGGAGCAGATGAGTGAGTTCTGGATGTCGTATGAAATGATCGCCCGGCGGTATGGCCCGGGGTATCAGGGCTATCCGCTGTTTGGAGCGGTGCACCTGGGAGAGCTGGAGGCAGTGGCGGTCTGCATCCTGCTGACAGCCCGCTGGTACCGCCGCAGCCCGGAACGCACCCGGCGGCGCATCCTGTGGGGCGTTACGGTTTTGCTGTTGGCAGATGAAGCCGTGCTGGTCATTGCCATGCTGGCCACCGGGCAGTGGAACTGGAGCTATCTGCCTCTCCACCTGTGCAGCATCCATATTTTCCTCTGCACAACCTGCACCCTGACCGGAAAGGACTGGTGCAAAGAGGAGCTCTACGCCCTCTGCACACCGGGGGCCGCCATTGCGCTGCTCTGCCCCGGTTGGCTGGGGACAAAGGCGTGGAGCCTCATCAACCTGCATTCTGTTACCCTCCATGGGCTGTTGGTGCTTTACCCGGTTCTGCTGGTAGCAGGCGGGTTCCGCCCGCAGGTGCGGCGGCTCCCGGCGGTGCTGGCATTCCTGTTTGGCTCGGCGCTGCCCATTTACTTTTTAAATAAAGTGCTGTACACAAACTTTTACTTTCTGAACGGCCCCACCAGCAGCCCGGTGACGGCGCTGTTTACCCAGTGGTTTGGGGAACAGTGGTATATCCTGGGCTTTCTCCCCGCCGTGGCGCTGGTGCTGGCGGGGATGTATCTGCCGTGGGTTCTCCCCGGAAAAAGGCGGCCTTGAAACCGCACCCTTTTTGCAAAATAAAAATGCCACTTTTTTGCGTATTGGGGCAAAAAATATCTTTTTTGAACTTCCAGCAAAATTCTTCTCCAAACCCCTTGACAGGAGCCTTTCCCCATGCTATCATGAACACATGAACAATCGTTCATATAAAACCAACCCGAGAGGAGATGTCCAGATGCCGCAGCAGGAACCCGAAAAGAAAAGCGCCCCCGCCGCGCAGCCCATTGATATGCCCGATGACGAGGTGCTCTACGAGCTGGCCGACCTGTTCCGGGTATTTGGCGACTCCACCCGCATCAAGATCCTGTACGCGCTCCACGATAGCGAGCTGTGCGTGCAGGACATCGCCAACGCGGTGCAGCTGAGCCAGTCCGCCGTGAGCCATCAGCTCCGGGTGCTCAAGGACTGCAAACTGGTGCGGTTCCGCCGGGAGGGCAAAACTGTTTACTACGCACTGGACGATGACCATGTGCGCAGCATCCTCTCCATGGGGATGGATCATATTGAAGAATGAGAAAGGCTGGTACTTACTATGAAGAAGACCTATAAGATCGAAGTGGACTGCGCCAACTGCGCCGCCAAGATGGAAGACGCTGCCAACACCGTTTCCGGCGTGGCAAAGGCAACCGTCAGCTTTATGACCCAGAAGATGAACGTGGAGTTTGCTGAGGGTGCAGACCCCAAGGCCACCATGCAGGAAGTGCTGACCGCCTGCAAGAAAGTGGAGGACGACTGCGAGATCTTCGGCATCTGATCTTCCGGAACCTCGGAGCCCCTCCCCCGGGAGGGGCCTTTTTATACAGCGGAACGCTTTTGTGGAAAAAGAAACAGGTTTTCCACAGTTTCCACCTGGTTTTCAACATTTCTTGCGGAAAAGTGCAAAAAGAGACGCCAAACAGCCTCTTTTTGTCGGGAAAAGTCTGTGGAAAAGGCGGGGGAAAACGTGGAAAAGCCCACTTACTGTGGAAAACAGGTGGAATCGGACGAAAACTCCCCCTGAAAACCCGTGCCGAGATCCGCGCAAAAGGAGAGACTGAGATGAACAAAAAACAAAAGAAAATGCTCAAGCAGATCATCGCAGCGGTGATCCTTGTAGCCATTTTGAAACTGCTGCCCAGCTTCCCCACGCCGGTGGAGCTGGTGCTGTACTACATCCCGTATCTGGTGGTCGGCTGGGACGTGCTCCGCAAGGCCATCAAGGGCATCAAGAACCGCCAGCCCTTTGACGAGTGCTTCCTGATGGCGGTTGCCACCGTGGGTGCCTTTGCCCTGGGCGATTACGTTGAGGGCTGCGCCGTTATCATCTTCTATCAGATCGGCGAGCTGTTCCAGAGCGTGGCCGTGGGCAAGAGCCGCCAGAGCATTTCCAGCCTGATGGACATCCGCCCGGACTACGCCAATATTGAGGGCGAGGACGGCAAGCTGGAACAGGTAGACCCGGATGAGGTCGAGATCGGCACCACCATCGTGGTCCAGCCCGGCGAGCGCATCCCCATTGACGGCATCATTCTGGAGGGCACTTCGGCCCTGAACACCGCCGCCCTCACCGGCGAGAGCCTGCCCCGGGACGTCAAGGCCGGGGATGAGGTCATCAGCGGCTGTGTCAACGTCACCGGCCTGCTGAAGATTCAGACCACCAAAGAATTTGGCGAATCCACCGTCTCCAAAATTCTGGACCTCGTGGAAAACTCCAGCATGAAGAAAGCCCGGGCCGAGAACTTCATCACCCGCTTTGCCCGGGTGTACACCCCCGCTGTCTGCTACGGCGCTCTGGCATTGGCATTCCTGCCGCCCATCGTTCTGCTGTTGACGGGCCAGCCCGCCCGCTTTGGCGACTGGATCTACCGCGCCCTGACGTTCCTCGTCATCAGCTGCCCCTGCGCGCTGGTCATCTCCATCCCTCTGAGCTTCTTCGGCGGCATTGGCGGCGCTTCCGCCTGCGGCATCCTCGTCAAGGGCTCTACCTATCTGGAAGAGCTGGCCCGTACCGGTGTGGTGGTCTTTGATAAGACCGGCACCCTGACGCAGGGCACCTTTAAAGTCACCGGCATTTATCCCACGGAGGGCACCTCGCAGGACGCTCTGGTGGAGGCCGCGGCCCTGACCGAGAGCTGGTCCAAGCATCCCATCTCCCTGAGCGTCAAGGCCGCTTATGGCAAGGAGATCGACCAGAGCCGCGTTACCGACGTGGAGGAGCTTGGCGGCTACGGCGTTACGGCCAAGGTGGACGGCAAAGCCGTGGCCTGTGGCAATGCCCGCCTGATGGCAAAGCGGAGCCTGACCGTCCCTGCTGTAACGGAGGCCGGCACCATCGTTCATGTGGCCATTGACGGCAAGTATGCAGGCTACCTGCTCATTGCCGATGTGGTCAAACCCCACAGCGCACAGGCCATCAAGGGCCTGAAACAGGCCGGTGTCCGCAAGACCGTCATGCTGACGGGCGACGCCGAGCCGGTGGCAAAAGCCGTTTCCGCCGAGCTGGGCCTGGACGAGTACCACGCTGGCCTGCTGCCGGGCGACAAGGTCGATCAGATCGAGAAGCTTCTGGCCTCCAAGCAGCCCAAGGAGAACCTTGCCTTTGTGGGCGACGGCGTCAACGACGCCCCTGTTCTGTCCCGTGCGGACATCGGCATTGCCATGGGTGCTCTGGGCTCCGACGCTGCCATTGAGGCCGCGGACGTTGTCCTGATGGACGACGACCCGGCCAAGATCGCTCTGGCCATGCGGATCGCGCGCCGCACCAACGGCATCGTGTACCAGAACATCGTCTTTGCGCTGGGCGTCAAGGGCATCTGCCTCATCCTCGGCGCGCTGGGCATCGCCAGCATGTGGACGGCCATCTTCGCCGACGTCGGCGTCATGATCATCGCCGTCCTCAACGCCACCCGCGCCCTCTACATCAAAGACCTTGCCAAAAAGAACGAAGCCTAAGATCCCCTTTCTCATCAAAATACAACACCCCCGCCGGGAGCTTTCCAAAAGCTTTCAGCGGGGGTGTTTTGCATCCGGAAACCGCCTCTTGCAAAGCAGGATAAGCCTGTTATAATACTAGATTGGAGGGTTGAATAAAATGCAACAGACGAATCAAACCATTTTGACCCCGTCCCGCGATTCCTCCGGGGCGGTTTTGGCGGCGCTGAAAGCCGCGTTCCCCCAAACCATTCCGGTGCTGACGGGGTATTTTGTGCTGGGGCTAGGCTACGGCATCTATGTGCAGTCGTTGGGCCTGCCCATCTGGCTGCCGCCCCTGATGGGCACCGTGGTGTACGGCGGAAGCCTGGAATTTGTGCTGGCCTCCCTGCTGCTGGACAGCTTTTCGCCCCTCTCTGCCTTTTTGATGGCGCTCATGATCCAGGCCCGGCACCTGTTCTACGGCCTGACCATGCTGGAGCGCTATCAGGGTTACGGCCCGCGCGGCTTTTACATGATCTACGCCATGAGCGACGAGACGTTTTCCATCACCTGTTCGGCCGAGCCGCCCGAGGGGGTAGACCGTGGGTGGTTCATGTTCTTCATCACCCTGCTGGACCAGATCTATTGGGTGGCCAGCGCTTTTCTGGGGGCAGCGGTGGGCTCCATCCTGCCGTTCAGCACCGAGGGCGTGGATTTTGTCATGACCGCCATGTTCGTGGTCATCTTCCTCAACCAGTGGGACAAAGAAAAGCAGCACTCCTCCGGCTTCATCGGGCTGGCGGTGCCGTTTGTCTGCCTGCTGGTGTTTGGCTCCGGCAGTTTTCTGATCCCGTCCATGATCTGCATTCTGGTGCTGCTGCTCGTGCTGCGCAAGCCCATTGAGCAGGCCGATAAAACCGAGGAGGTGGCCCCATGAGCGGAGTCCCGTTTGGCATCACCATTGCCGCCTGCACGGCAGCCACCATGCTCACCCGGTTTCTGCCGTTCCTGATCTTCTCGTCCAAGGACCAGCAGCCGCCGGAAGTCGTCCGGTATCTGGGACGGGTGCTGCCCGCCGCCATCTTCGGAATGCTCATCATCTACTGCCTCAAGGGCGTCAGCGTCTTTACGGGCAGCCACGGCATCCCGGAGGCCATCGCCATCGGCGTGACCATCGCGCTCCACAAGTGGAAGCACGAAACGCTGGTATCCATTGCAGGCGGCACGCTCTGCTATGTGCTGCTGGTGCAGCTTGTATTTTAACGTTTGTACCGCAAAAAGGACACGGCGCGCTGCCGTGTCCTTTTTGCTGCCAACCTATCAATGATAAAATGTATCAAAATTGATCTGACGGTAGAACCGCTGCTGGAGCTGGTCGAAGCTCTCACAGTTCTGGGCCAGCAGCCACATCACCTTGGTGATGACCGCCTCAATGGTCATGTCATGGGCTTCCAGGAAACGGAAGCGGTTCTTGACCCGTTTGCCCACCTCGTAAATACCCACATCGCTGCCCTCGTAGGTGACCTGAGTGGTCAGGATCAGGATTTTGTGGGTCTGGTCGTAGTCGCCCAACCCCTCGGCAAAGGCGTCCATCAGCCGCTGCGGGATGCCGCCCACGCCAAAGCTTTCCACGATCACACAGTCGTAATGTTGAAAGATGGCCGGGATCAGCTCGGGGCCCAGGCCGGGAGTCAGCTTGAGCAGAAAGACTTTGGGGTTGAGCGCCCGGCCAAACTCCACCGGGCCGGTGGGCCAGGGAGAGGGGACATAGCGCACCAGCCGGTCGCCCTGCACCAGCGCCAGCGCCGGGAAGTTGACCGACGCAAAGGCATCATAGCTGATGGTCTTGTTCTTTTTGGCGCGGGTGCCCGCGATGACATGCCCGCCGAACACCACCATCACGCCCCGGCTCCCGGAGTCCAGCGCACAGATCACGCTGTCCCGCAGGTTTTTCTTGGCGTCGGTGATCTCATTGGAGATGGGCTGCTGGGCGCCTGTCAGGATGATGGGCTTGTCGGCGTTCTGAATAAGATAAGAAAGGGCTGCCGCCGAGTAGGCCAGCGTATCGGTGCCGTGGCAGATGATGAAGCCATCGTAGAGGGCGTAATTCTCCTGCACAGCCCGGGCCATCATGAGCCAGTGCTCGGGGCCGAGGTCGGTGCTGTCGATGCTGCACAGAGCCAGTGTCTCGGGGCAGCAGAGCTCCTGCAGCTCCGGCAGGTGGGCCAGCAGCTCCTCGCTGGAAAGGACGGGCTTGAGCCCCTGGGCCGTGCGTACACTGGCAATGGTGCCGCCCGTGGTGATAAAAAGCAGGCGTTGCTTGGACATAAAATGGAAGCCTCCATGAAAATTCAAATCATGGAACCAGTATAACACAATCCAAAACTTTTTGGAACTCAGTCACGGAAAACGGGCAGATTTTGTGTATAATAGAGGTGTAAGCAAACATCGGACCTGAAAAGGAGAATATAAATGTCGAACATTGTCATTATCGGTTCCGGCCCGGCGGGCGTATCGGCTGCACTGTACGCCGCGCGGGCAGGCGTGGACACCACCGTCCTGACCAAGGGCCCGGGTGCCCTGGACCGCGCCGAGCTCATCCAGAATTACTACGGCTTTGCCGAACCCATCTCGGGGGCAGAGCTGGAGCGCCGGGGCATGGAGGGTGCCAGGGCTGTAGGCGTGAAATTCGTCACCGCCGAGGCCGTTGGCCTGACTTATACCGATAAGCTGACGGTCGAAACGCTGGACGGCGATTACCCGGCAGACGCCGTCATTCTGGCAACAGGAGCTTCCCGGGCCGCTCCCCGCATCCCAGGGCTGACCGGGCTGGAGGGCCACGGCGTGAGCTACTGCGCTACCTGCGACGCGTTTTTCTACCGTGGCAAAGATGTGGCCGTGCTGGGCAGCGGCGAGTATGCCCTGCATGAAGCGCAGGCACTGCTCCCGGTGGCAAAAAGCGTCACTCTGCTGGCCAACGGCCAGCCTCTGACCGCGGAGTTCCCGGCAGAAGTGGCTGTCCGCCCCGAAAAAGTAGAAGCCATTCTGGGGGAACAGCGGGTCTCCGGCGTCCAGCTGGCAGGCGGCGAGACTGTGGCACTGGATGGCGTGTTCGTCGCATTGGGCGTGGCAGGCAGCACCGCTCTGGCCCGCAAGCTGGGGGCCGAAGTGGACGGGAACCGCATCGTCACCGATGCGCACATGATGACCACTCTGCCCGGCCTTTACGCGGCAGGCGACTGCACCGGCGGCCTGCTGCAGGTCGCCAAGGCCGTGTACGAGGGTGCCCTTGCGGGCAGCGAGGCCGCCAAGGCCCTGCGGAAAGGATGAATCATGCCGGAATTGGATAAAAAGTCCCCTGTCTGCCCGGACTGCCTGGCCTGCGGCTTCCCGTTCTGGGAGCAGCTGACCCCGGAGGAGCAGGAGTTTCTCTGCCGCACCACCCGGCCGGTCAAGTACAAAAAAGGAGAGCGGGTGCACAGCCCCGTGGAAAACTGCGTGGGCATCCTGCTCCTCCGCACCGGCCAGCTGCGAGCCTATCTCCTCTCCGAGGATGGCCGGGACGTGACCCTTTACCGCCTCTTCCCGGGGGAGGTCTGCATCCTCTCGGCCTCCTGTGTCATGGATTCGGTCAATTTTGATCTGTACATCGACGCCGAGGAGGACACCGAGGCCTACTGCATCGGCGCGGGAACGTTCCGCCGCCTGATGCAGCAGAATGTTCACGTCCGCTGCTTTGCCTACCAGATGACCGCGGAGCGCTTCTCTGATACCATGTGGACGATGCAGCAAATTCTGTTTATGAGCGCCGACCGCCGCCTTGCCATCTTCCTCACCGACGAGCTGGCCAAGACCGGCGGCAGCAATGTCCGCATGACCCACGACCAGATGGCCCGCTATATGGGCTCCGCCCGCGAGGTGGTCAGCCGCCTGCTGAAATATTTCGCGCAGGAGGGCTGGGTGCGCCTCTACCGTGGCGGCGTGGAGGTGCTGGATCAGCAGAAGTTGCAGGAGATCGCGAGAGGGCAATAACATCAACGAAAACGAGCCATTTACAAGTACAGCTGTAAATGGCTCGTTTTCTCACTTTGCTACTGTGATCCGGACTCTTGCCGCAGCCTGTCCGGCGGGCTGTTCCGTTTCCAGATCGTATGCTGTAAACAGTGCTGTTGCCGTATAGCTGCCGCCGGGCAGGACTGTCTCCAGCGGCACCGCCTGAATGTGATATCCCGGTTCTATGAGGCCGGAGGCATACAGCACCTCCCCGGTATCATCCCGGCTCAGAGTAACGCTCATCAGATGGTGATTGGCCGGAATATTTTCCACCCGCAGCTCCGCTTCCGCTCTGCCGCTGGTCATCCGGATATCCGGGTTGATGGAGATGTTGAACATCCCTTCCTGCACGACTTTGTCCAGCTCTGCCTGAATCTCCGCCTCCGACTTTCCCTCGTACTGACCTACCGTTGCATTGGGGTCACGGGCTCCCGGAGCAGAGGCCTGCTTTGCGCTGTTCGGCGTCTTCAGCAGGAAAACACCTGCCGTCGCGGCAGAAACCAGCACCAGCGGAAGCCCACGGGACAGGAGAAATTTCAGGCCAAGGAGGACTTGTTTGTAATGCTCCCGCATCCAATGCACCCACTTTCTCAAACGATAAAAACACCGGGGCGGGCGAGTCCCCGCTCCGGTGGAAACAATTTATCCTTTTGGATTTGGCCCATATATCTCGCCTGGCTCTATGGTATACGCAATCGTGAAGAGTTCCTGCTTGTTGGCCCACTCCGCACTGATGCCATTCACTTTTCCTTTAAACTCAAATTCAATTTTTCCGCCCTGATCGACATTCCAGGTGTTATATGTCGTGGGCTCAGTCCCAAACGATTGTTTTGTAGTATCACTCCCAGACACAAAGGTAACAGTATCCGAAATAGGACTCATACTGCCTGGATTTGTTCCAGTCATCGTCAGATAAATCTGCCGCTCCTGCAAATTCTTATCACTCTCTACAAAAGAATATGCTGCATCGAGCATGGTTACGCGGATATCCGAAACATGAAAAATTTCAGAGCCCGTATTGGTAATTGCATAGCCCTTTGGACAAACAAAATCACCATTGCGTTTGACTGCAAAAGTGACATTGAGAGGAACTGTTGCCGAAAGATTTGCCGGTACTGCAACGACGCTGAATGTAGTTTTGGCTTCATTGTTCTGGAACAGATTACCCATTCCCGTAACTTCCTGCCCATAGTCTTCTTCTGCTAAGGCAGTCAGGCTGAGGCTCAACGCCAAAACAAATGCGAGGACAATGGTAACAAGCTTCTGCAAATGTTTCATAGGATAGCCCTCTCACATCAAAGCAGCAGGCGAATATTCACAAAATTATTATACATTAACCTGAAATTATATGCAATACATTTTAACAAAATTTTTGTTCGCACTTTTAATTTTTTGAGAAAAACGCTGTACAAACTCATCCGTTTTATCTTTCCTATCCTCAGGGCATGGTATCGTTCACCTTGTCTATCCATCCAAACATGGTATAATGGAACAAAGGAGCGTGATACCATGAGCCCAATCGAAATCCCTGCAAAAATCCAGTTGGTCGAAAAGCGCGAAACACGCACAAGCCGTGGAATGCTCTCAAAGGGCTGGTATCGCGTGGATGACCGGCTTGTTATGGTCAAGGGCAACTCCATCACAGAGACCGGAACCGCTGGGTATGAGCCGTATTCTGAGGTGATGGCCTCGCTGATTGCACAGGTGCTGGGTCTGCCTCATGTGGAATACGCCCTGATGCCTGCCAAACTCTTCCCTGATATCAAAACCTATTCCTGCGATGTGGTCAGCGTCTGCCCCAAGTTCACAACGGACGATGAACAACTGTACCACTTTGCAGACTTGGCTGATGCCCATTTCCTTGCCAGCGGTCGGGCCGCTTCACCGGAGGCACTGTTTCAGTATGCGGTAGAATTGTATGGCAAGAAGTGGCCGTATCAAATGCTGGCGTTCGACGCCTTTATCGGCAACGAAGACCGCCACGAGAACAATTTTGATGTAATCGTCCGGGATGGAAAAAAATATGCTCCGCCTATTTACGACAATGGCGGCAGTCTGCTTGCGTGGGCAACGGATGAAGAATTGACTGACACGAAACTCCGTTATCAGTTCGATAAATCGAAGCCATTCCGCAGCCATCACGCCCAGCAGATCAAGCTGATCGACGAGCCTGTGCTGCCTGTGCGTGATCTGGATGCGCTGTATCAGGAAATCATTCAGTCTATTTCGCCGATTCTTGCACTGCTAAGTAAAAAACGAGCATCAGCGATCCGTCAGTATCTGAAATACCGTCTGCACTATCTGAAAGCTGCCATGGGGTGATAAAATGGCTTATCTGAAATTGATGATGGATGAAAGAGAAATCGCACACCTAAGCGAAGATGGGCAGTCTCTTTGCGCCAATGAGGGCGTGCCGCAGTATGACCTCCCACTGAACCTTTTCATCGGTGACAAACGAAAAGTTCCATTAGTCGATGTGGTTGTTTGGGCAAAGAAGCGGATCTTCCCGAAAAATCGGATGGACTGCAAAGAGATTTTGAAACTGATGGGACTGCCGGACTACAATGCGTGGGAAATCGTCAAACGCACCAACGCCTGCCTGATGGAAGACCCCTACTGGCTGCGATTCAGCAAAGATGAGACCTTTGAGGACACCACGCGCGGACGAGCCAGAAAAATCATGAATGAAGATCAAAAAAGCAGCTGATGCTAATTGATATCAACTTATATCAATTAGCAGGCACAACAAAGCCCACAGGTTGGATATGCCTACCAACCTGTGGGCTTTGACAATTTTCCGCGTTATTAAATCCAGAACGAAGAATCAACCATTCAAATGATTCTGGCAGGTAAATATGAGAATCCGGCTGGAGGGCAAGCAGTTGCATAATGCGCTCCATCTGCGAACCAAATGCTGCACCGTCTGCAACCACCAGAACATTCTCCCCTGCACGGTCGGACAGCATTTTGAAAATGTTGGACTTTCCACCAGCAGATTCGCAGAAAATTCCGTTTTCGGCGCAAACAACCTGAAAAAACATACGTACAAGCCCTCCGGGGACATTTTTGTTTTTCGCCATGCTTTTCTGCGGGGAGAAAGCATGGTATACTGAGAGCGACAACTCGGAATTTAAAGCAACAGCGAGTTGCTTGCTTAATAAGATATATTCGTATAGGATATATTCATGATAGAACAATTAAGGAGGCAATTATCGATATGGATACAAAGACTATTTTACTCGAATTGAGAACGCAAAAAGGTCTATCGCAGGATGAGCTTGCAGAAAAAATCTTTGTTTCAAGACAAGCGGTATCACGTTGGGAAAACGGTGAAACCATTCCAAACACGGAAACATTGAAATTACTGTCGAAATTTTTTGATGTTTCTATCAACACTCTGTTAGGTTCTCCAAGGCAACTGATTTGTCAATGCTGCGGTATGCCACTTGATGATTCCACAATCAGCAAAGAAACTGATGGTGCTTTCAATGAGGAATACTGCAAATGGTGCTACACGGATGGCGAATTCAAATATTCTAGTAAAGAGCAGTTGATTGATTTTTGTGTGGAACATATGGCAAATGAAAATTGGCCTGCAGAACAGGTTCGGGCGCATATGGAAACAGTTATACCGAAACTCAATCATTGGAAATAATACATAGTATCAAATTCCAGTTTGTCGATGATTGTCAACTGGGATAATGTCATAGGGCATTGTTCCGAAATTTCTTGATTGTCAGTCATTGATTTGCTTGCCACTGCTATGAACGCCTTTTGAATTGCAAAATAATTTTTCAGTTGCTATACTGAGCTTATCAAATCTTTTCGGGAGGCTGCTGCAATGACCGCACAGACCATGCAAATCGGGAACAAACCTTGCCGCATTTACAGTGAAGCCCATGCGGAATACCTGCTGCTCCAAATGACAGGCGAACACGAGCTGCAAAGCATGGAAAGCGAGATTGCCGCTATTGCACAGAGTGCGCACCACTTTTTGTTTGCGGCTATCCCGGTGGAAAGCTGGAACGATGCACTTTCTCCGTGGGAAGCTCCTGCCGTGTGGGGGAAGCAGGGTTTCGGTGGCAATGCTGCGGACACCCTGCGCTTTCTGACAGAGCAGGTCATTCCCACACTGGAGCAGCAGTATCCTCTCCCGGAAAACGTCAAAATCATTCTGGGTGGCTATTCGCTGGCGGGATTGTTTGCACTGTGGGTATCCACCCAGACTGATTTGTTCTATGGTATCGCTGCCGCCTCCCCCTCGGTGTGGTTTCCGGACTGGATGGAGTTTGAACAGCAGCACCCGATACAGGCACAGCGCGTTTATCTGAGCCTTGGCGACAAGGAAGAGCGCACGAAAAACACCGTCATGGCTGCAGTAGGTGATAATATCCGCACCCTGCACAGCCGGCTTGCAGAGCGTGGCGCAGACTGCACCCTTGAATGGAACAGCGGCGGGCATTTCAAAGACGCCGATTTGCGTACCGCAAGAGCATTTCGGTGGGTGATGGAGGAAAGCCGATGAATATTTTGATCGA
>QWCE01001602.1_pt1 | contig 32941 bp, 25 predicted proteins | sample 1972531 | NCBI WGS metagenome assembly QWCE01 (sample SAMN09866716, study PRJNA288562) | Human gut metagenome isolate term4_stool, whole genome shotgun sequencing... | reverse complement strand
AATTTCAGCCAAATCTGCCTTTATGTACTCCGCCATCTGGTGTGCGATTTCTCTGGTATTCCCATTGGAGACAGAGTAGTAAACAACCAGTATCCTGCTCATTGGGCTTCCCCCCCTTTATACGATTCGCGTTTTGCCCATATTGGTGAGCATTTCCACTGTGGAAGGATCGTAATGGTCAAAGAACAGACTCTTTCCTTCATCCAGAGTGCGGATGGCCTCCATATCTGCTTCACTCAGGGAGAAGTCAAATACATCCAGGTTCTGTTCCATCCGCTCTTTGTGCGTGGATTTTGGGATCACGACTACATCGGACTGGATCAAAAACCGCAGGGCAGTCTGTGCAGCCGTTTTTCCGTACTTTTCGCCAATTTCAACTAGTACAGGGTTGGTAAAACAGTTTTTCTTCCCTTCGGCAAAGGGGCCCCATGCCTCGTGCTGCACACCGTACTTTTTCATGTATTCGTGCGCAGTTCGCTGTTGCTGAAACACATGGGTTTCCACCTGATTGACCATGGGTGCAATTTCTGCGAACTGACACAGATCGATCAGTCGGTCCGGGTAGAAGTTGGACACGCCAATAGCCCGCAGCTTTCCCTCTTTGTATGCTTCCTCCATGGCTCGGTATGCGCCGTAATAATCTCCAAAGGGCTGATGGATCAGCATCAGGTCAAGGTAGTCGGTTTTCAGCTTGTGCAGGGATTTGTCGATGGATGCCTTTGCCTTTTCATAACTGGCGTTGGACATCCAGATCTTGCTGGTGAGGAATAATTCCTCTCTGGGTACGCCACATTTCTGGATAGCATTGCCTACCGCTTCCTCGTTTCCGTAGGACTGAGCGGTATCAATCGCGCGATACCCCACTGAGATTGCATCCAGTACACAGCGCTCGCATTCTTCGTTCGAGACTTGGAAAACGCCGTATCCCAGTTTTGGCATTTTAACGTTGTTATTCAATAATACATATTCCATCATGGATAACTTCCTTTCTGTGGCTTCACAACACCTCTCCAGGCATTGCCTGGATAATCTTTTGTTTCTGATTTTATTGTAAAGGTTTCTGTAAGGTTACAGAAGTCTCGATTCGTTATAAAGTATTAACCTTTAGCTTTCCACTAATATGAAAACAAGGTACCTGTTGAAACAGATACCTTGCCTTGTAAAATCATTCTATTGATTAGACGAATATGCCCGTTTATGGCCGGGTGTAGCGCACCCATAACACATTCGGTACAACTGTCTGCACCTCTTTAAGATGAAATGCAGTCGGTGGCCAGGATGGCAGAAAATCAACTTGGGTAAAGGAACTGACACCGTTGCCGCCGTCGGCTACCGGAGCAATGACTAGACTCAACTCGTCCACCAAATTTTCAGCCAAAAACGATCCATTGACGATCCCGCCGCCCGCCAGCATCAGTTTGTTGATGCCAAACAGTCGATGCAGTTTCTCCAAAAGCAGAGTGCAGTTCAGTCGTTTCTCGCCGGCAAACAGATAGGAAACCCCTTGATCCTGTAAATAAGACAGGTATTCTGGAGCCACCTGCTCCGTCAGCGCCTCGATCACATGGGCGGCGGGGCGGCCCTTTTTTTCGATGGACAATCCGGAATAGGCCAGCTGACCCTGTGGGTCCACTGCAACAATGAAATTGCCCATGGCCTTGCCTGTCGGGTTTACCCAATCCGCTCGGGGCGGAGCGGACATCACAGTGGGTAGCTGCTTCACCTTTCCCTCGGCATACCCCCCAGCATGGTAGTTGTGCCGTATAAGGTGGCCTGACATCCGTAAAAACTTCGCAGTTCCTCATAGGCTTTTATCGCCGGAACTGTTTCAGGCACACCAAAAAACGTACCGTCAATCTTTCCGTCCAGAGAAGTGAGCATGAGCCTGTCCAAAGAGTCCTCCCTGCTGGGAATGACCTGCTTGATCTGTCCGTTCTCATCCATAAGGAACCTTTCTTCCTTCAGGTCGCTTTCAAAGTAACGCATTTTCCGATCACCTTTCATGTAGGCATCGTAAACTTCATCCGTCACCTCGACAAATTGACCGCTGACCCATAATCTTTTTTTGTCAGCATCCACGTTATGTACCTCCAATCAATCTGAATTTTTTGAAAATCCAGATTGACGGGAGGGCTGCGACAATGCGGAATATATCTTCTGACATGCAAAAAAATGCGCCCATTACACACTGCATGACAGTGCATAAAAAGCGCATTGCAATTATCTATTTCATTTTTATACTGAAATGTCAGTTCAGTATATGTGCCTGCTTGTCCAGATGGAGGATGCGGGCTTTTTTTGACCGTATACTATCAGGACATATTAGGCTTATCGGATAGGCTCGTAATCGCTGCAGGAAACCAGCAGCGAAGCGCAGGTAAAGCTCCAGCGCATAAAAATACCCCCAATCCAAACTCAGAATCAGGGGGCATGAAGAATCAGCCCCTCCAAAACCTCGTTTTTTTTATTGGCGGGGCTATATGCTTAGTTCATATTTTTGAGAACCACCAGACCACCTATAATTGAATTGCCATGCCATTATAAACATGGCATAAATCTGTAGAATAATAGGTGGAGGTGAACTGAAAGTGCATAATCAACCTGAAACGCTTGGCAGTATCCTCAAAGCAGCGCGTGAAAAAGCAGGTATCACCATTGAAGCGCTGGCTGAGAGGGCTGATATTACTGAGCGATACTTATATCGAATTGAAAACGAAGGCAAAAAAGCCAAGTTTCGATGTCCTCAATAAATTGATCCGTGAATTGTCAATTTCTGCGGATTCGATTTTCTACCCCGAGAAGCCGTCCAAAGATTCCGAGGTAGAAAATCTCCTCCGTATGCTTTCAGCTTGCGATGAGCGTTCTCTGGAAGTCATCAAAGCAACTGTAAAAGCCTTAATTGATACCACACTTGAAAAGTAGCCGCAAGGCTGCTTTTTTATTTCAGTGACGGACAGTAATCCTTTGATTCAACTAATTGTTGTGTGCCATGGTATCAGTATGTCGTTTTTCTGCTCTTTTCGTAATTATGCTACCAATCTTTTCCACCAGTATTGTACCATAGCGCAGGGTTGGCTCAGTTACAATGGCGAAGACCACAAACAGCATGACACACTCCATGGACATATGCGTGATACCAAAAATGTCACCCAGATAGATACTGCAAACCAGCAGTCCCACACCACTGCCTATCCAGACAATCCAGCGAAGCAGATTCAGCGGCTTGCTGATATGATACAGAATCATAAATCCCACAATGGCAAGGAGCATGGTACAGGCAGTGGAAATATCCGTCTCATTGACACCAAAGACTCTGCCGAAGATTACCAGCGCGCCTACCACAAGGAAATCTGTCAATCCCGCAGGCAGCGCTTTGATCAGAACATTGGACAGGAACCGTCCGTGAATGGCTTCTGTATTTGGCTGCAGGGCAAGGAAAAAGCCGGGGATTCCGATGGTGAACATACTAATGAGAGAAATTTGCGCAGGTTCCAGAGGATAGTTCAGCATAAAGCAAGCAGAGAAGACCGCCATCAGGAAAGAAAAAATGTTCTTCACCAGAAACAGGCTGGCAGACCGCTGGATGTTGTTGACCACCCGCCGCCCTTCCGCAACCACCGATGGCATGGTGGAGAAATCGGATTCCAGCAAAACCAACTGGGAGACCTGTGCCGCCGCGTCACAGCCCGATGCCATGGCAACGGAACAGTCCGCTTCCTTCAGAGCAAGTACATCATTGACACCGTCTCCCGTCATGCCCACAGTATGTCCTGCGCTCCGCAATGCCCGGACAAGCAGCCGCTTCTGCTCAGGCGTGACCCGTCCAAATACGGTATACTGCTCTGCCCCAGTCCGCAGAGCGTCCTCCGTTTCCAATGTAGAAGCGTCCACATAGTTCTCCGCGCCAGGGATGCCCGCTTCCGCGGCAATCTGCGAAACGGTCAGGGGGTTATCCCCGGAGATGACCTTGATGGCAACGCCCTGCTGCGCAAAGTAACGGAAAGTCTCCGGCGCATCCCGGCGGATGGGATTGGCCAGCAGAATCAGTCCCATGGGAATCACGGGTTCCGTCAACGCCTGTCCGTCCGGTACTCCTTCGTATCTGCCGAACAGAACCGTCCGAAAACCGTCCGCACTATAACTTTCAATCAGCGGACGGTACTTCTCATAATCACTCCGCAGGACAAACTCCGGCGCGCCGAGGACATAGGCATCATCCGGGAAAACAGCAGCGCAATACTTGTATGTAGAGGAGAAGGGAAACACGGCTTCGGCATTCTTTTTGAGCGGTGTTTTGAAGTAACGCTTCATCGCCTGCATGGTCAGATTCCCCTCGGGCATGGCAGCAATCAGCGTACTGATCTGCGCTTTCAGGCCAACACCCTGGGTTGGATCAAAGCCCTCCATGGGAATGACGCTGCTGACCTGCATCTCATTTTCCGTGATAGTTCCGGTTTTGTCCACGCACAGCACATCCACTCTGGCAAGGGCTTCGATACACTTCATATCGTGAACCAGTACCTTTTGGGATGCCAGACGGATCACGCTGACCACCAGCGCAACGCTTGCCAGCAGATACAACCCCTCCGGGATCATTCCAACTACGGCAGCTACCATGGAGAGAATACTGCTCTGGAAGGATGCGCCGGAGAACACATACTGCTGCACAAACAGGAAAACACCAATAGGGACAATCAAAATACCCACAATGCCCACCATTCTGTCCAGCACCCTGAGCATCTCGGAGTGCTTCTTCTGATCTTGAGCCTTGGCTTCCAGCGTTAATTCGCTGATGTAGGAATCTGCGCCCACCCGCTCCAGTCGGGCATAGCACTCGCCGGAGACAACAAAGCTACCGGACATCAGAAAATCGCCCAGTTCTTTTCGCAGCTCGTCCGATTCGCCAGTCAGCAGAGACTCGTTGACCAAAACACTTCCGTCCAATACAATCGCATCGGCACAAATCTGGTCGCCTGCCCGGAAAATCACAATATCGTCCAGCACCAGTTCCTCTGCCGGAATTTCCGAGATATGACCATTCCGAACAACTTCTGCTTTGGGTGCGTTCAGCATGGTAAGCTGATCCAAAGTTTTCTTCGCACGGATTTCCTGAAGGATACCGATAAACAGGTTGGCAATGACTACCGGCAGGAAGGTCAGACTGCGAAAAGAGCCTGCCGCAACAACCAGAATCGCGAGTATGGCAAAAATCAGGTTGAAGTAAGTGAGCAGATTGCCTTTTATGATCTGCCCAACGGTTTTCGACTCTTCCGTAACCATTTCGTTCGTCCAGCCACTATCGATCCGTTCCTGCACCTGTTCTTGAGACAGACCGCTGGAAATATCTGCCTGATAGCGATGAGCGGGTGCTTGCTCCATTTGCTGCACAGCAGCTTTCTCTTTCTTCATAGGGCAATATCAGTCATACTGCCGCCAGAAATCCAGTCCGGCAGCTTCATAGCCTTCTCTGTCCACGAAATAGCTCATACCATGATCCGCGCCGGGTACAATAAACAGCTTCTTGGGGGATGCGCAGGCAGTGTAATTCTCATAAGTCATTTCCAGCGGAACGAAATGGTCATCGGCCCCGTGAATCAGCATGACGGGAACGCGGCAGTGACGCAGCGCGTCAACGGTAGACTCGTATGCAGCATCCGACTGGGTTTTCCGCTCATACAGCGTATCCGCCAGAATGCCGCGAAGCCGGAAGGGAATGTGCAGATTGTGATTGGCAACATGCTTCCAAATGGCGTGGGGCGAAGTAAAGCCACAGTCCGCCATAATTCCGTGGACATTTTCGGGCAGATCCAGCCCTGCCGCCATCAAGACCGTGGTCGCGCCCATGGATACGCCGCAGAGGTAAATGGGGAGTTCCGTGCCGCATTGTTCATTGACCCAGTGAACCCAGTCCAGGCAGTCATAGCGTTCGATCGGGCCGAAGCCAATGAAATCACCGCCGCTGTTTCCCTGCCCCCTCTGCTCTGCATACAGGACGCTGCATCCATTCCGCTCCCAACAATCGGAAACCATTCCAAAATCTTTGTACCATGCAGAGCGCCAGCCGTGCATGGCAATGATAACCCGCTTCGCATTCTCACAGGGAATCCAGTGCCCTACCAGAGTCACCCCATCATGTCCGGTAATCGTTACCGTTTCATTTTCTTTCTGCGCCAGCTTCTCAGCCGCAGTACGCAATTCCTCCTGAAAGGCATTCCCGGATTGGGTGCCGGAAATCAGATTGCCCGCTTTTTGAAACACTCTGGGTTCTGCCCGATCCAAAGCCTCTCTGGTCAGAAGCCTTGTTGTCAGATAGGCGGTGGCAGATGCTGCGGCTGTTGCAGCAATCGCAATTCCCGACAATTTCATTGCTTTTCTTGTTTCGTTTTTCATAGGGAGTGTTCCTTTCTTTTTTATGATAAAAAGCCTTTGGTAATCAAGAAGAATATCATAGCAAATGGAGCGGTAAACAGAAGGCTGTCAAAGCGATCCAGTATACCGCCGTGCCCCGGCAGGAGATTCCCGAAATCCTTGATTCCTGCTGACCGTTTGATTACGGACATTGCCAGATCTCCGAATTGCCCGATTATGGAGGAGAGAATCAAATATAGTGTCAGCAATCCGTACTTCACCTGTACGCCCGTATGTTGTGTGAGAATAGCTGCAAAAATTTCAAGGATCATTGTGGAGAAAATCAATCCGCCGAGTCCACCCTCTACCGTTTTTCCTGGACTAATCTGTGGTGCCAGTTTGTGTACTCCAAATGTTTTTCCGATCATAAACGCAGCGACATCATTAACAGCGCACCCGAGCACGACAAAAATCAGGTATAGGAACCCTTGTTCTATCTGCCTGATTTCCACGATGCTGCGGTAGAAAAAAGGTATTGTCAGGGAGCAGAAAGCAACGCACAGAGGCTTAGAAAAGCAGACTTGCCCAGTATGCCGCATTGCGCTGAGAAACAGAATCAGAGCAATCAACCAGACAACTGTCAGGCTAATTGGATAATAGGGTATTGTCCCAAAGCAGATCAATAAGGCGGTCAAAGAGAGAATGAACATTTTAGGAGTCGTGCATTGATTCAGCGCATGAAGCAGTTCGTATATTCCCAAAATACCCAGCACCGCAGCAACGGCATTCAGAACATAGGGATAGTGTGAAAGCAGGATTACTACAGCACCCACTACCGCCACGATTGCGCCTGTCTGTGTGCGAAGCGTCCATTCTCCGAAAGCGTCCCTCTCTGTTTTGCCAAAAACATGTGCCTCGTTTGTTTTTTTTGTTTCCTTTCACGATGAATCAACCTCTATGTAAGATGTTTGAATAGTTTCACAGGCAGATACAGAACATAAATTATGGCCCATTTAAAAAGAGATACCGGGCGTTCCGACAACAATTCTTTTTCAATATACTTACCGTTGCTTCCAATCTCTAATGATTGTTGGAGATATTGATTCTGTACTTGCTTCAAATGTCGGGTGAACTCCACGCTGTCAATTGCCAGCATCATTTCCGTATCCAAGTAGGCGCTTCGGGGATCCATATTAAAGGATCCGACAATGGCCATACGGTCATCAATCAGGTATGTTTTGGCGTGGATCGAATTCTCGCCCTGATACTCCCACAAGTGGATTCCGGTATTCAGAATTGTTTTCCTATTTCCGAAGTATGCGGTACAGGCAACCGGATTAGGAGAAGATGCGATGGAGTTTGTCAGGATTGCAGCATCAATCTGTTTTTCTCCCAAATCATTCAGCAGTTCCTTCAAGGTGGGATCCAGAATAATGTAGGGAGATTGAAGTATCACGGACTCGTCCGCTCCCAATAGCAGTTTTCCTAAAACATATCCGGTCTTTGGCTCTTTCGGTCCGATTTGGGTATCATTATGAAAAAAAGTGATATAGTTTGCGGAATATGTCCAGGTTTCATAGTCATCGTCCATGTGATCAAACAGGCTTGGATTGTCATCACGAAACTGATCATACTTCGTCCGAAGCTCCTGTCGTTTTTCCACACTGCGCTTTGTGTCCTCTGAAAACGGCAGGCATACATCTTTACTGTTCCACAAGCTGTCCATATAGTTCCGAACATCAAACAGAACGCTGTTTGCCCCCGCCTGTACTGTATTGTAAATCAGCACATCCCGATCATAAGACAATGGCTTGTCATACCCTTCGGTTGCGAAATACTTGTCGCCAATATTCCTACCGCCCATTAACAGCAGCCTGTCGTCGATGATGATGTATTTATCGTGTAGACGACCATTCCATGTCCACGGCTTCAAGACTTTCGGAGGATTATAGAGCTTTAGTTCGATGTTTGGATGAGCGCCGATGGCTGTTGCATAAGTTCGGTTAGAGCAAGTCAAGCCTCCAAACTGTCCATCCAGTAAAATACGGACATTGACCCCTCTGTCGGCAGCATCCAGCAGCGCTCCAAGAAACAAGTCTGTAGATTTGCCCATATGCATTGCGTAGTAAGAAACATCAATGCGCTCCTTCGCCTCATCCAAGATATGAATACGGGCATCAAAGCTATCTGTTGGATATTCCACTAAGGCGACTTTATCCGTACAAGGCGTGTCGCTGAAAAAACCGGAGGTTGTAACGGAAGCAGCAAATGTATCGGATACTGACTTGCAACACATAAACGGAAGAACACCTGTGCAGAGAACATAGACTAGGTAAAGGATAACCGCAACCTTGATATATTTTCCCATCGTCATGTTCTTCTCCTTCTTTGGTTGTTTGCAATTCATTTAGCTCGCTCCTATCTTCCGAATACCGTTATTCTGTCCGCAGAGCTTCCACCGGATCGCTCTTGGAGGCATTGTGTGCCGGGATGATCCCTCCAATGGTTGTCAGGACGACACTGATAACAATCAGCATCAGTGCGTATTTCCCAGGCAGGAAAGCACCTATATCTTGAATCTGAGTTGCACGATGCAGGAAAGCGTTCAACGGCATGATCAGCAGATAAGCCAGTCCAACACCCATGCAACCAGAAACAAAACCAGTGATAAATGTCTCTGCATTGAAAATCTGCGCAATATTGTGCTTCGATGCGCCCATGGCCCGCAGGATACCAATCTCTTTCCGGCGCTCCAGCACACTGATATATGTAATGACTCCAATCATGATAGAGGAAACCACCAAAGAAACGGCAACCGTTGCAATTAAAGCACTGGTGATAATCGTGATGATCCGCGTCACGGTACCCATGACAGTTCCCAGGGTATCCGTATAGGAGATCGTATCGCTCTTTTTTCCGAGCAGTTCCATGTTTTGGTTATATCGGTCCAGGACGGCGATTACGGCGTCCTTACTTTCAAAATCATGGGGATAAATCTTGATGCTCTTGGGATGAGACATCTCGGCATAGCCAAACTTCTTCAGGTTTTTGGATAACGTAACCTTCGAAAAATTTGTCAGAGAGAGCAGAATATCTGACAGCTCCTGCGTATCCAGCTTCATGGAAAACGCATCCAAAAATCGGTCCATGTCCATCGAAACACACTCTTCAGCATGAATGATTGCGGAAGTAAAACCGTTTGTGATGCTCGTGGATATGGAGTCGTGCATCTGTAAGGTTATCGACTCTGCGACTACTTCCAATTGAAGCTGGAATTGCTGCATTGCATTGGCAATTCCTCTTTCCACCAAAGGCCGAATCGTGTAATCAATGTATGCGTTCAGTTTTGTATCCAACTGGTTATCTTCCATCAACTTTATAATTTTGGCCTGAGCAAATCCCCTCCAGCGTCCGGTCCCCAGATATTCCCGAAACGCGTTCTCTAAAAAGGGAAGGCCCGGGAGCCCCTGCATGTTCAGATAAGAATTCAGACTTTGCAGGATGAGGTCGGAAAGCTCATCAATCTTGCCCGTCAGATATGCCTCATCACGGTTTTCCGGATCAAGCGTATCCAGCCAGCCTCTGATGATAGAGGAAAACGCTTCGGAAGAGAAATATCCTCTCAGGTAATCCGCAAGCTGTCCCATCTCAAGATAACCGCTCTCTTTCAGATAGCAGATGTAATCGGACAGAATCTCCTCAACCAGATCAAACAAATCATCCGAAGAGAACTGGATCTCGCTAAGAAGTGTCGGCAAATCAGCAATTAACTGATTACGAACAAGCACCGCGATATTACTGATATCTGGAAGATCCGATGCATCTATTTCAGGAACTGATATCTGAATGGAAGAAAGGTCGGCTCCATTCAGAAAGTAGGTTTGTAGCAGCTCCTGATCGATCAAGATTGCGTCTTTCAGCACATGTACGTCCACATTCACCAGGGATGCCGGATCCAGTTCCCGCGCTGTCCCACTGTTGTCAAACGGCGTGCCGGTGAAAATATTCACATCCGGGTTTTCCAACTGCGCCGTCACGATTTCACTCGACGCGGCATCCCCGATTGTCTTTTCCACCAAGGAAAAGGGATAGTCAATTCCGGGTTTCAGGACGCCGGTTCCATATTCTTTCTTAGGCTGCACGACGCCCACAATCGTAAGATCTTCACCGTCTGCAACCAATTGGCGCATATAAGTGGTATCCTCACTCCGGTCTCTCCAGACATCATACTCTTTGTCGTAGGTGAAGGTATCGCAGTTGTTTACGAGTTTGAATTTGATACCAAGAAATTCTTCATATGCAAAACTCAGCCCATCCAGATTCTCAGTTTCGACGTCAAACCCGCTGATAAATTCACTGATAAAACTGTCAACCTTATTTGGATCTCTCAATCCAAGAACATAAAGCAGATAGTCGCTGATTTTTCCTTCGCTTGTGAGGACAAGGATGCACTCGTTGCTGTTTTTCGGCCAATGCCCAGCTTTGACATCATAGCGGTCTATGTACAGGCTCTCTGCTTGAGGCATACAGTAAAACATATTGGTACTTACTGAAGAAGAGAGCAGCGAAGTATCTATAATTGAGACCGGTATTCCCAGCGAATCCAGCGTGGAATCCGGGCAGACACGCCGGATGCTCTGGCCATACTCGACATAGATCTGCGGCTGTACATTGTAGACATACTCTACCGTTCCGTATAACTGGAAATAAGTCCGCTGATTACAGTCATCACACAAAAGTTTTGGGAAACAATCTTCAGATTTAATTCATATGAATGTTTGCAAAGAAGAAAGGGACAAATACGAAGGAAATTCGTATGTAGTGAGATGCCGCCCGGAAGGACGGCATCTTGTTTAATAGGCTGGAACTCCATAACCGAGAATCTCATAATAGCCTACCGGATACTGCCTCTGCCGGCAGCTATCACCGGAATTGCCCTCGACGGTATAGACAATACCGTTTTCGCATTTCTCCACGATACCCACATGGTCGGACAGTCCATCCTGAGGACCAGAGGAGCCATTCGGGGAATCCCAATCGAAGAAGATAATCATGCCCGGTGTCGGCTCAATGCTGTTGTCCGCCCATTGGCCACGGTCTTTGAACCACTGGACGCTGTTCACGCAGCCCGCGAACTTGGGAATGATGCCGTTGTCGATATATCCGCACTCATTGGCACACCAGCTCACAAAGCAGGCACACCATTCCACGCGTCCTTCAAAGCCGTACCATGACCAATACGGCTCACCGCCGATGTTGCCCACCTGCGACAAGGCCACAGCCACAATCGCATCATCGCTGACGCCGATTCCATACAACACCGCCGCCCACAGGGAATTGTTTTCATCTGCCAATAGCTCTGCAAGCTGCGCACGCTGGTCGGCATTGAAATTAAAATGGTCAGCCATTTCCTCGGCGGTTTTGTGGCTGACCGTGATATACAGTGTGGTTCGGGTAACGGTGGTTGTGGTTTCCACGATGTTGCCGTTGCCGTCGTCAGTTTCCTCGATCACCGTTTCCGTGCTGGTTTCCGTCCGGGAGGAGATTTCATTCATCTGCCAGAAGATGTCCTTCAGGATGGCTTTCCTGGAATCGTCCACCGTGGCCACATCCATGGCATTGTCCGGGTCAGTGGTGGTCTTGACCGCATAGACGGACAGCACTTCCGGCCAGACGGCACGGGAGCCGGACATCTCCAGCACATCATAGGAGATATTGGCCTTGATGGTGTCAAGCTGGTTTTCGTAGTCCTCGTTGATCTCCCGCACCACCGTCTGCATGGTCTGCCCGGTGCCGGTGTCCTCTCCGGAGAAAAAAATCCCAAAGCAGGAACCAACGATCAGCCCGATCAGGCAGATAATGACGATGACAGCCACGGCAATCCATCCACCTGCAGCAATCGCAGCAATCAGTGCTTTGGTTGCCGCGATAATTGCCTTTACTGCCGCAGCAGTCGCTTTTGCCGCCGCCTTGATACCGGCTGCGGTTTCCTTTGCCGCTGCACGGGCTGCCTGAGCCGCCCGGTGAGAAGCCTTTGCCGCTGCCTGGGCAGATTTCTGTGCCACCTTTGCCGTAGCCTGGCTAGTCTTGATGGTTGTTCTGGCCGTCTGCTCGGCAGTCTTAATGGATTTCTGCGTGGTCTTGACCGTAGCTTTTCCCGTGGATCTGGCAGACTGCTTGATGGTCTTTTCACCACGCTCCACCGTCTTAATGGCCTGAACCTCCCGGTCAGCAGTTTTCACGGATTGGCGGGCCGTATCCGCATAGCGACAGCGGACACGCTCCGCCGCTTTTTCACGAGCCTGCTTTTTCGGCAGGTCAGCTTTGCGCTGTTCCATTGCCGCCCCATGCTGATCGGCGTTTGAGCTGTGCTGTCCTACTTCCGCTTTTGGCTGTTCTGAACCGGCTTTAGGCTGTTCAAAATGCTCCCTTGCCTTGGAAATGTTCTCCCTGGTCGCCTGAACACCTTTGCGGCCCTGCTTATCAAATTGGTGGGCAGCTTCATAAGTGCCCGTTTCCGTACCGCCCGAAAAGCGGTCAGCCGCATATTCCTCCGGGGAGCTTTCCGCAGAATATACGCCATGCTCGGCCTTTTCCCTGGTTCGCACATAGGCTTCTTTCATGCGTTCCCCGGCAACCGCCGCTTTATCCAGCGTTTTAATCGTACCCTTGGCAGTATCCCTTGTTTTAATGTCCGGCATCGGCGTCCACCTCCTCAGCGGACGGCACCACCAGCTTTGCAACAATAACCATTCTGCCATTGGTGCGGCTGTATTCACAGGTAGACAGGGTAATCAGCTTATCACCGTACTCAGCGGTCACGCCCGTATCATACAGGGCAAGAGATTTGCACTCTGCGATAAACTCGTCAAAGGCCGCTTCATCCTCCGCATTGACGAAATGATAATACTTGAACCCCTCCTGAGAGTAGGCCACCGTCTTGAAAGCCGCAACGATCTCATACTCGCCAAAGTCTGCCAGCGTGTCAAAGTGGACAGTCTTATGCTCCTGGTAGAAATCCTCGCTCTCATACTTGCACAGGTCAGAGAACATGGAGCCGTTTTTCATATGGTGTCCGTAGATTACCACATTATCGGACTGTTCCAGATCGCAGTTCTCTTGTGCATAGGGTACGCCATAATCGCTGTACGACTTGTCAAAGGCGTGCTTCAGATAAAAGTCGGGATTGCCCGGTGTCTGCATGACCGGGTAATTGATATTGGTGCCGTCAATAGAAATCCAGCCCACAAAGTCAGGGTTCTGCTCATAAACGGCGGCATATTTTTCATAGGCAGTTAAGGCAGGCGGTGCTTCCGTTTCTCCCGCTTCTTCCGGCTGCTCAGCAGCATCCGGCTCCGTTTCGTCCACTACCATATCTGCGATATGGTCAAAGGCTTCGGCGCTCTGTTTCTGATCGGAAAACTGACGCTGCAGCATAATGCCAGAGAAAAGAAAAAGGACGGCAAATGCAGCCGCCCCACAAAGCAAAAGTTTCTGTTTCATAAAGTACCTCCGTTTCTGATTACCGCGCATAATCAGGCTGATTTTTTGCTGCAGAAATGTCCCGGCAGTATTCGGGGTATCTGATTTTGATGCCTTCCATAAAATAAGGGGCGAACTCACAGCAAAACAGGTCATTAGGCGTAAATTCATCGCCTTGCCGTTCTCCGCAGTATCCGTTCCAGAGATTAAAAGCGAGCTGGCACACGCGGACTGTTCCGCTGGTCTGCCAGCCGCCGCGCATCCCCTCCGGCATGATCCAGTCATTCTTGAAGTCGAACATCCGATGGATATTTGCCCTCGTTTCCGGCGCAATTCCCATTACATAGAAGAACGCCCGGTGATAGGTGTCATTTTTCCGGCACTTGCCCATCATTTCAACAAAGAAATCCCGGTGTGCCTTGGAACTGAATTTGATCTCTGCCATATTACACTGTTTCCTCCTTTCCTCTGCCGCCGAACACGCCCTCACCCGGTTTGGTAGTCATCAGCTTATAGAGCTGGGTATCCTTCGGGAACCGGTTGACAAACGGAACCAGGGCGGAACCGTACTTAATCAGGCCGCACCCGGCGTCGGCATTGGTGACATAGCTCATCTGCTCGTTGGAGATATTCAAAAGCCTTGCCAGCTTCTCCCGGTCAGAGGCCGCCTGATTGAGCATGACGATAAACTCCGAGTTGGAAAGCATGGTGCTGGCCTGCACGGAATCCAGCAGATACTCCACGTTCTGCGTGATGGCCGTCGGATAGGCATTCCTCTTTCTGAACTGCCGCCATGCGCTGTTGAAGAAATTTCCGCTGTATTCATTTTCAAAAACCACATGGAACTCATCAATGAACACATGAGTGCGCTTTCCGCGCTTCCAGTTCAGCGTAACGCGGTTGAGCATGGTGTCGGTGATAACCAAAAGGCCGGTAGGCTTGAGCTGCTCGCCCAGGTCATGGATATTGAACACCACCACTCGCTTATCCAAATCCACATTGCTGCCATGACCGAAAATATCCAGGGAACCGGTGGTGAACAGCTCCAACGACAGGGCAATCTTCCTGGCCTTTTCCTCCGGCTGCTCCATCAGCTTTTCGCGCAGGGTGCAGAGTGTCGGGATAATACCGGTTTCCTCCGCTTCCTGATATACCAAAGCCGTGCAGCGGTCAATGATGGACTTGTGCTGCGGGCCGACGCCGTGCTTGTCGATCTGCTCCACCAGCGACATAATGAACTGCGATTTCTCCACAATCGGGTTGTTCTCTCCGTAACCCTCCACCATATACATGGCGTTCAAACGGTCTTTGCCGCCTGCCGCCACGCTGATGACTGTGCCGATGTCGCTGCCCATAGCTTCCACCAGCGGGGCAAACTCGCCCTCCGGGTCACAGATGAGAATATCATCTTCGGTATTCAGCATGAGGAAGGCAATCAATTCCTTTGCGGAGAAGGACTTGCCGGAACCGGGAACGCCCAGCAGGAAAGCCGACTGGTTGAGAAGATTGGCTTTGTTGCACATGATAAGGTTGTGGGAAATGGCGTTTTCTCCAAAGTAGATGCCGCCCTTGTCCTGAATCTCCTGCACCTTAAAGGGCATGAACACCGCAAGGCTCTCCGTAGTCAGGGTACGGAACGCATTGATCTTCCTCGTGCCGATGGGCAGCACCGTATTCAGGCCGTCAAGCTGCTGGAATTTCAGCACCGCCATCTGGCACATTTTCTGGCGTGACAGGGAAAGCACGGCGTCGGTATCGGCGTCAAGCTGTTCCTTGGTATCGGCGGTGAGGACCATCGTCAGCACGGCCATCATCATGCGCTGGTCACGGGCGGTCAGATCGTCCAGAAATTCCTTACTTTCTTTTCTCTGCTGTTCCATGTCGTAGGGAATAGTGGCAGAGAAATTGTTGTTGGCGTTCTGGCGGCGCTGCCAGTTGGTGATGTTCGTTTCCACACCCAGCAGACGGTTTTCAACCTCGCGCACGGCCTCGTCCATCGGGATCGGAACCACATCAATGGACAGCATCAGGTTCCGGTTCATATCGGTCAGTTCTGTCACAAAGCTGTCCTTGATATCCGGTTCTTTCAGCAATTCCGAAATCTGCTGTTCAATCTCCGGGAATCCGCCTTTGGCAGACAGGGCAAGGCGGAGAGTAGGCGCATAGCCCGCGTCCCTGGCTTCCTCCGAAAAATCTCTGGCAGTCAAAGCAAGACTTTCCGCAAGTGTTTTCCTCTCATATTCCACCACACGGTCAAGCTCACTCTGCGGCATATAGCGCCCCAAATCCAGAAGCTCTCGGATACGCCTTGCAGCCTGTTCCCATGTCAGCAGGGTGGCATAGCGGCGCTGGGCAGATTCGCCATCAGAAATACGGATACCTTCATCCCCATACCAAATGGAATACTTGCGCTCGTTGATATAAAAACCTGCGCCATTGGTTCCGTAGTGCTTCGCAAGAAAAGCGGCATTTTCCTCCGGCGTATGGTCTTTCATAAAGTAAGCACAAATAATCAGGCGGCTGTTTCGGTCATTGGCACCGATGCAAAGAGCCTCGTCAATGACCTGCTGAGAAAGCTGCGGGCGCGGCATAAAAGAAAGCTGTCCGCTTTCTTCCCGTCCAGGAGCCTGGAAGTCCGCAAAATCAAACAAAGAGAGTTGCTGGCTGTCGTAGCTCTTTGGCGGCGTAATTTTGGTGTGGATGAAGTATTCCTTTTTGTTAATGAGCTGGGCCGTCCATCCGGCAACAACGCCCCACGAAAAAACGGACTCGCTGGTACGGGAGAGGTATGCGCCCTCCCACATCAGAAGTCCGTCCGCCTGGGGCTTATAGCCCACACGCACTCCGTCCACCAGGATTTCCGTGTATCTGTCCTGGTAGGCCGATTTCAGATAATCGGCCCGGTCAGCTTCCTCCGGGTGAATGGAGAAATACAGTTCGATCTGCTGCTTCTTGTATTTGAGGTCATCGTCCTTGTTGGAGATGATAGCCATAATCAGCTTGTCGTCTAAAAAGGCGGGCAGCTCTGCGCTGTCCGCCTCCGGCTCCTGTTCGGTTAGTTGTACCGAAGGCACCCCTTCCGCCAGCCAATCGCCGGTCGCCTGCGGCTCCGGCTCTTGGGGCGTCAGTTGTAGATCAGCTCGTTCAGGACTGTCTCCTCCGCCGAGTGTCGGATGTTGTTCATCAGCCCCGTCCACTTCATCGGATCGCTGGCTTTCAATTCCTCCGTCACGCCCTCGGCTTTCGCCATCTGGCTGGTCAGCAGTTCCATCCGGGAGAGGGCCGCCTGCTCGATCTCCATCAGGTGCTGGTTCAGCCTGCCCGATGTCAGCAGGTTCGTGAAGGTCACTCTGCGATGCTGTTTCAGGTATGTCCTCCGCAGCAATGCGTATTTCCCAAGGGGCATTTCCGGCTCCTGGGGCGGAAGCAGATTCGGCAGCCGGTAGCCGCCCTGCATCGTGTATGTCAGTTCGCTCATAGGGTTCGCTCCTTTCAGGCGTTGTCGTTTTCTTCTCAGCATCAGGATACCGGATTGTCGGTTTTTCTGCAAATGTGCGAGTTTCTCTTTCAGCCTGTCTTTGCAGCGTAAGCGCTGTGCGGGAAACGGCAGAAAGGCACATCTGCCCAATATCCCCTGTGGCTGTGCCGAGGGCATTTAGGGTTTCCGGGGTGCTAAAATCCACAACATCCCGGAAATCATCGTCAGTAAAGTACCCTGCGGGTTCAATCCCACAACGAGCCAGCAGCATATAGCCAATGCTGTTTTCCAGCGCCCTGCGGTATTCCACCTCAATGTTCAGGTCGTCCAGTTCCTCCAAAAAGCTGTTTTCCTTGTAGTATTTCAGCTCCATGAGGTAGTCTGGCATATTGTCCTGGGCGGCATTTTTTGCCGCAGACAGCAGCGCCGCCGCAAGGTCGGTCTTATCTTCCAGTTCCCCGAAGCTGTTTTCCAGAGCCTCAATAACGGCAGGCTCATATTCCGGGCGCATTGTCCAGATCGGCACAGGCCGTGCGAACCGGCTTTCGTGGGTATCAGAAATGTCAAAGTAGTATTTGAGCCGGGAGCGTCCGACAGCATCTCCGTCAAAGACGGCAATGCCGGTTGCCCCACGATTGACCCAACGCCCGAAGCGCTGATTCCAGCCGTTTTTACCCTCAATCGGCAGGACGGCGGTAGCGTCCGGGCGCTGAGCATCCGCAGGCAGCACATAGTTCTGAGATGCGCTGTCGGAAACCTCGCTGATGGTGTAATCACCAATGCGCAGGCCCTCCACGAGAATTTCACCGTTCTTATCCGTGGTGAACACCTGCTCATAGCCATTTGCTCCGGTCACACGGAAAGAGAAACCTTCCACCTTGCCGTCCGAAGAGGTCTTGATGATTTTCAGGCTGCCCACCTGTGCCGCATTGATAAAGCCTTTTCCGGCTTCATTTTCTACCGTCACGGCCTTGCCATGCTCGGTAATCTCAAAATAGTAAGCATTGCTGTCCAGATAGAAGCCCTCCGGCGCTTTGATTTCCTTGACCAGATAGCCGCCGTATGTCAGTTCGCTCATCTCATAAATACCTGTGCTGACCTCAATGAGCGTTCCCAGCTTTTCGTCCTCAGCATCCAGCTCCTTGTTGCCGTTTAAGTCACGGTAGATTTCAAACTCCGCACCGGTCAGCTTGTTGTCCGGGTAATCCTTATCCACCTTGGTAAGCTGCACCGTGCCGCGAATCAGCGTGTTCTCAATCTCTACCTCGATCATGGCGCAATCCGCTTCGATGTTTACCGGGTAGACTTTCTCAGAAAGCACATAGCCTGTCGGGGCCTTGATTTCACGGACGATCCAGTTGCCGAAAGGAACCTGGGCAAAAGAAAAACTGCCGTCCTCTGCGGAGGTGGCAGTCAGAATCGCAGTATCGGTTGTAAATTCTTCGGTATCAGCGGCAAACAGGCCAATCAGCGCACCGCCCAGAGCACTGCCGCTGTCGTCCTTTTTCATGCCCTGTACTTCACCATAGATCAGGTCGTTTTCAATGGCAGTGCCATCATTTGCTCGGATCTCCACAAGAGCCGTATCCTGTCCGGCATATTCAAATACAACCGGGTACTCGGTATCGGAAAGAATATAGTGGCTGTCGGTGGAGATTTCTTTCAGGCAGTAGCTGCCAAAAGGCAGATCCGTCTTGCCGGCAGAATGGCCGTTTTCGTCCACCGAGAGAATTTCCAGCAGACCGCCAGCCGGGATAGTGGAACCGTCTGCGGCAGTCAAATCCTCTTTTGCATAAAGGCCAAAGGTGACAGCGGTGATTTCGCCGTTCATGCCAATGCCGAACTTCTCATTCTGCTCCATGACTTTATCCAGAGAGACAAGGACTTTCTGGCGGTCATTATAGAAGCTGGCGGATGTTTCGGTAACTTCGATTTCCTGACCGGCATAGACAAGCTCGACGGCGCGGACATCGGTATTCAGCACCATACCAAAAGGTGCAGCAGTTTCGTGGATTTCATATTTTCCGAGATACAGCGGCTTGCTTTCTGCCAACCCGTTTTCATCTGTGGTAATGGTATCTACCACCTCACCGGCAGAATAACGGAGGGTGCCGTCCAGCGTGACCACATCCTCTGCGGCGGTGATTTCATAGACCGCACCGGGCAGGCCCTGCACCTCGTAGACTGGCTGATAAATACCGTCGCTTTCGGTTACTGTGGCAAACACCTCGCCGGATTTGCTGATCTTGATGATCCCTTTCTGTGCCATGTTGGGCTTGGTAACTTCCACTACTGTCACAGAACTTTCCTCTGTTGCGTTATCAGCGGTCACATCAAAGGAAACCGGGTCAGAGTTCAGCACATACCCATACGGCGCAGATACTTCCACAAGGGAATACCCGGAACCATACTCCAGCTTTTCAGGCGTCACCAGATAGCCCTCGTCATTGGTATAGAAGGTATCAATGGTGGTTGGTGTCGGGTAGGTGAAGGTCATTTCCACCTTGCTGCCGTCCGGACGGAAAAGCTGGAAGCCCGCGCCTGCATAGGGAATGGTCTTGCCTGTCTCTGCATCTACCTTGATGACCTTGATATAGCTCTCAAAGTTGGCATTGTTGGCAAGGTAGCGGTAAACCTGCCCGTCCTTTGCGATATACACATCGAAGTCGGCAAGCAGCTCACGCCCCTCCCAGCCGGATACCTGATGGACGGTATAGATACCGTAAGGGAGCTGCTTAGTCTGTGCAAAGCCGTTCTCATCGCAAATGAGATAATCACGCTCGCTGTCTTTGGCGGCATCATAGCTGCCGGAGGATTTTAGATAAACGGAGAACTCTGCACCGGCTTCCGGGGTTTCCAGCTTGGTTTCGCCATCGTCCGTGTGCTTGATGAGAGCAATACTGCCCTTGATGACCTGTTCATTCACATCATTGGCGGTAGAGTTGTATTCCACGGTATAAAGCTGGGGTTCCGCACCTACATGGTAGAAGGTTTCGTCCAGCAGATAGCCCTCGGACGGGCTGATCTCGCGGATGCTCCAGTCATCATCACAGACATAATATGCGGTGACAAACTGACCGTTAGCATCGGTGGCGTAAGTGTCGATGAGCTGGTCGCCCTTGTAAATGCCATAAACAGCACCGGCAAGGGAGGCATTACCCTGCGCCGTGCCGGTTTCCCGATCACTCTTGGTCACGGTGGCGCTCCACTTTTTCAGCACATTGGTGACGCTCTTTTCGGTGACGGCATTCCACTCCACCGCCGCCTTCTGGCTGTCGGGAACCACATAACGGATCGGGGTGTCTACTTCCTCCAGCACATAGCCAGAGCCGATCAGGACATCTTTGAAATACGCCTTGCCACTGCTGTCGGTCACAGCGTATTCGTCCACGGCAATCCCGGAAAGAGAGGTTCCATACAGGTGGAACTTCATGCCCTCCACCAGACCGTCCTCACTGGTCTTGGTCACGGTCAGGTTGCCGCGCTTCAGCACATTGTTGAAGGTCACCGTTGTGGTTCGGCCTCCGATGACCGTCACGCGCTGAACGCTTTGCGGCTCATATTTCTCATAGCTCTGCTCGGTCAGCGTATAAACGCCGGGAGTCAGGCCGTCAATCAGGATTTCGCCTGCCGCATTGGTCGTGACCGTCTGATTGATCCCATTTCCGGCTACCGTGAAGGTGATACCATCCACCTTTCCATCCTCGGAAGTTTTTTTCAAGCCAATGGTTCCGGTAGGTGTTTCCACATTCAGATAAGCACTCACACCATCCGTGTTTTCTACTCCTGTAACCAAATCCTGCAAATTGGGATCACCATAGGCAATCAGCTTGGCACTCTCGCTGACAACAGGAATGTTATTTCGGGTCGCCGTAATGCGTACCGAACCTTTGAACGGGTCGGCAGAACTGATTGTCAGCGTGTTACCGGACTTGGAAACATTCACGTTGCGGTCAGAGCTGGAAAAGTCATACTCGGACAGAACTCCATTGGTATCCGTCAAGGTCAGCGTGTATTTTCCGTCCTTGTATTCCAGCTCTCTTGAAGAACCATTCATAAAGCTGGGAACCGTGTTGTGCCTTGTCAGCATGGATACGATCTGATCATAGGCTGCCGCTGCTCCGCTGTTGGGATAATTGGAGCCAAAATGCAGAGAGTAAACCGTGGTATCTGTCTGTGCATAGGAGCCTGTGGAATTACGGCACCCGGTGACAAACTCCCATACAAGAGTCTGCGTGGCCAGCCACTTTTCATCGTCGCTGCCGGTCAGACTGTCACGATTGCCCTGATAACCATACAGAAGTGCCAGCCCCACAGCCTTTTTCTGACTGGCTGAAAGAGCATTCCATGTTTCAGATGAGTTTTCAGTCAACTGGTTTCCGGTTTTCAGCGGAACACCGGGCTGAATACAAAATGCCGTGGAACCATCCACATACATCCGGTACTTGTTCTTGCCCGTTCCACCGGCAGTATAACCATTGATCACGGCGCTGGAATTATAGTACATCGCATTTCCTGCCGAATCGTAAGTGCGGGTAAAGGAAATCGTACCCACATCCCCTGTCGCTGCGAACGCAGTCGCCGGCAACAGGGACAAAACTGTGACCGCAGCCATAACCATCGCTGCGGCCTTTTTGAATAACTGTTTGATTTTCATTGTTACCTTCAAATCCTTTCTGTGTGATTTTACCGGCTGAAAAGAAATCCAGCCGTGGTTTGACATTTGGGCCTTGGTCCCTGTCTCCATACCGTCACAAAGCCTCTCTCTCTTTTTCGGCTGGTACAGCAGGTTTAGAGGGGGTGAGGTGTGGAGAGGGGGAGAACGCTGGAATGCCTCTTGCAGATAAATGGGCAAACTTCCCCCTTGGCGGCCCGGTTATCGTTCCATATCCCGCTGTCGCTTGCGGTACAGTTCCAATGCTTTCACGATGGTATCCTCCATTTTCTTCGCGGGCGTCCCCGGAGAGAAGAATTTTGAAATACGCTCCTTGGGCATTTTGAATTGCTCCACCTGGTTGGGCTTTTCCTCCTGCATGATAGACAGCAGCACATTGGCGTCCAATCTGCCTTCCTGAGAAAACTGCCGCATTTTAATTGCCTGGGCATGGGAGGGTGTGCAATCCTCGCATTCCATGATTTCAAACAAATCCTGCTGTTCTTTTTCGGTAAGGTAGGACAGCTCCACCGCAGGACGGAGGGCAATCTGCAAAATATCCTTTTCTTTGAGAACAGAGTTATCTACCAAATCCAAAATATCGGGAATAAGGTAGGTTAAGCGGATATACTTTCGGATTTGTTCATGACTTTCGCCGGTTTGCTCTGCTAATATCTCCCGTGTAGATTTCACATTTAACATCCGCAACGGTGTTGCAGATGTTAAATCTGTACGGCTTCCTTGCTGTCTCCGCATCGCCTCCAATTTCATCTTGTACGCAAAGGCTTTCTCCGAGGGCAAAATCTGTTCTCTTTGCAAGTTGGAATCGACCATAACAATGGTGGCTTCATTGTCGGTCATATCCCGAACAATGCAGGATAGCGTCTGCTTCTCTGCCAGCTCACTGGCTTTTTTGCGCCGGTGTCCGGCAATCATTTCATAGCCGCCATCCGGTTTAGGGCGCACCAGTGCAGGCACCAGCACGCCATACTGCTTTACGCTGTCCACCATTTCCATCATGCTTGCATCCATTCGCACCTTAAAAGGGTGGTTTGGGAAGTCGCTGATTTCCTCCAGTAGAATATCCAAGACAGTTTCCCGCTGGGCTTCGTCACGTTCGGCCTGGGTGGTAAAGAGGCTACCTACACTGAGCAGATCTGCCACGTTGTTTTTCGCCAATCGCAAGCACCTCCTTTACCAGACCTCCGTAAGCCGCCGCAGCCTGTCCTTTGGGTTCGTGCTTGAAAATGCTCTTGTCCGCCGTGCTGACTTCTGCAAGGCGTACCGTTGCCGGAATGACCGTTTGCAGGATGGGCAGGTGCTTCCCAAAATTTTCTTTTACCGCCCGGACGGTATCCCTGCGGAAGTTGGTTTCATTGGCCATCGTCAGGAACACGCCGCCGATTTTCAATCTGGGATTGATCTGCCGCTTGATCTGCTGTACGGTGCCGACCAGCTCCGTCATGTCCTCTGCCGCCAGATAATCCGCCTGGACAGGGATAAGGACATAGTCCGAGGCTGCCAAAGCGTTGATGACCAGCATACCCAGGGAAGGGCGGCAGTCCAGCAGTACATAGTCATAATCGTTTTTTACGCTGTCCACATACTGCCTTAACACGGTTTCGCGGCTCATAACATTTACGAGACCGGTTTCCACGGCAGACAAGGCACGGTTTCCCGGCACAAAGTCAAAGCCTTCATGGTGGTGCATGATCTCCGTGTGTTCGGCAATTTCTTTGCCGGATACCACATCACTCATCACATCACCGAGGGCGCGGGGCAGGTCATGGGGCTTTCTCATGCCCAGCATCTTGGTCAAATCACCCTGCGGGTCAACATCAATCAGAAGGACTTTTTTGCCGTCTAAGGCCAGCCCCGCGCCAATGCAGTACACGCTGGTGCTTTTTCCAACCCCGCCTTTTTGGTTGGCTACGGAGATTACTTTTGTTTTCGCCATAAATGGGTTCCTCCTTTTCTTAGATTTAGCCGTCTGCGGCGAAGCGGACGGCTATGTACGGGCATAAAAAAAGCCGCCTACTCTTTGCATAAAAGAATAAACGGCATATGTAACCAATACGATATTAAGTTTTACAGTGTGTCTGATACCTTCAAAATCAGTTCGTCCACGCAGTCCGTATATCGCCCCTGTTGCAGTAACTTGTTCTTGAAACGAATGAGGCTTTTCAGCACAAGACGGGTTTCTTCATCATTCAGATAGAGATAGCGTTTTTTATCCTTCATCATCGTTCACCCCTCCTTACACTTACAGGATACCGAAGCAGTTCCTGGTTTTCCAATGTGCAAATCCGATAAACTATATCAGATTCGGTCAAATCCAGCCAAATCCAGCGAAACTATATCAGCAGCTTCTTGCTCAAAAATGCAAACAGAATTCTGCCATCAGACGGCAATGAGTGAAGGGGAAAAGAACCTCAAAATCGGCCCGATTTTCGTTCGCAGTTGCCCCATTTATTAACACATAAGGGGTTCAAAATGCCCGGTTGCCCCATTATTAACACATAAAAACGAGATCAAAACGGGTCAAATCCGGCGAAAATCAGCCAAACAGAATCAAAGCCATAGATACAGGAAAACCCCGGAAAACCTTGATTTTCCGGGGTTTTTGAGCCATTTTGATATAGTCTGAGCAGTCGATTAACGCTTGCTGAACTGCGGAGCGCGACGGGCTGCCTTGAGACCGTACTTCTTTCTTTCCTTCATTCTCGGGTCACGGGTGAGGAAACCGGCCTTCTTCAGCGTAGCGCGGAGGTTCTCGGAATCGTACTGGAGCAGAGCTCTGGAGATACCGTGGCGGATAGCACCGGCCTGACCGGTAACACCGCCGCCTGCAACGCGGCAAACGATGTCGAACTTCTCTTCGGTACCGGTGAGAACGAGCGGCTGACGAACGATCGTCTTGAGGGTATCAAGGCCGAAATAATCGTCGATATCGCGGTCGTTGATCGTGACCTTACCGGTGCCCTGGTAAATTCTTACACGTGCAACGGAGCTTTTTCTTCTGCCGGTGCCGTAGAAATAAGGTGCCTTATCGTACATATTCGTTTACCTCCTATTAAAGTTCCCAAGCCGTCGGCTTCTGCGCCTCATGCTTGTGCTCGCTGCCGGCGTAGACACGAAGTCTTGCTTCTGCAGCTCTGCCGATGGTGTTCGAGGGGATCATGCCGTGAACAGCAAGCTCCATCGCCTTTTCCGGCTTTGTGCGCATCAGGGTGTCATAACGGACAGCCTTGAGGTGGCCGATATAACCCGTGTGATGATAATAATACTTCTTTTCAGCCTTACCGCCGGTGAGGACAGCCTCAGCGCAGTTGATGATGATGACGTGGTCACCGCAGTCAACGTGCGGGGTAAAGGTGGGCTTGTGCTTGCCGCGGAGAAGAACTGCGGCCTGTGCTGCAACGCGGCCGAGCGGCTTGCCTGCAGCGTCAATTACATACCATTTGCGGTCAACCTGACCAGCCTTGGCCATATAAGTGGACATAGCGTTTACCTCCAAAATTGATTTAAATTATCTCGGTACCGGCAAACGCTTTGTGCGCTGCGATACGAAATCTCTGAAAATGCCCATAGCTTTCCCATGGGCGCTAAATGATAGTACCACACGAAAAACGGCTTGTCAAGCGCTTTTTTGCGGTTTTTTAAGCTGCGAATTCCAATCTCGTTTATTCTTCGTTTTTCTCGTTTATGCTCTTATTTTTGAATGTGCGATTTCAAAAAATATTTTTGCGGCAAAATTTAAAAAGCACAGCTTTTCCGCCGTTTTTCGGGAAAGCCGTGCTTTTTACGGTTTTTATTCAGCTATTACTTTTTCACGCAGCGCGTTGCGACAAAGCAGGGCACGCCGTGCTCGTGCAGAAAGCCTTCGCCGTTTGTGTCTTCATAAATATCCGTCAGCATAAATCCCGCGCGCAGCTGGCCGCCGATTTCTTCGTCCAGTGTGTGCGAAAACTGCACGCCGGAGTCCAGATCCATCGCTTCCCGGTACAGCGCCTCGTCTTTCAGAGGGTTATACGGCAGCGTGTATTTGATAACCGTCTCGTCCTCGTCGAAAAGATAGTTGAAGCCGTTATCAAACCCGACGAGCAAAACGCCGCCCGGCTTCAGAACACGGGCGCACTCTCTCCAGATCGGCTCCAGTTCTTCTACATAACAATTTGAAACCGGGTTAAAAATAAGGTCAAACGTCCCGTCTTCAAACGGCAGCGGCTTTGTCATATCGCTGCGGACGCACTTTGGCGTATAGCCCTCACGCGCGCCGACCTCTTCTTCGCGCTTTAATTGCTCTGCGGAGTAATCCAGCACGGTGCAGTCTGCGCCGAGCGCCGTGAAAATGGGAATCTGCTGCCCGCCGCCGCTGGCTAAACCCAGAATTTTCTTGCCGCGCATCTCGCCAAACCATTCGTGCGGCACGATTTTTGTCGGTGTGAGGTACACGCCCCACACGCCGTTTTTCGCTTTTTCAAACGTTTCGTGGCTGATGGGCTTGCCCCACTCCCAGCCGTTTTGCACCCAGCCGTCCACGATTTTTGCGTTGATATCGGTGTAATTCATACGTTTATTCTCTCTTTCTAAAAGTTTTATCTTTTATGAATTTGCCGTGCAAATTCATAGGGAGACCCCTTAATAGGGTCTCCCTCGGACGAACAATTCACTGGATTGTTCGTCCTCCCGTCCTGATTTTGGGGTAAGCAAAAGGATTTCGCGCTCTGCGGAGCGCGCCTCAGGGCTTTGCCCCGAGGCCCTATAAACTTTCTGAAGAAAGTTTAATCAAAGACTTTTAATCCAACTCGTCGTCCGCGGATGCGACGACATTTACGCCGGTGCCGCAAACGTTTTCGATGACGATGTCGCCGATATGGACGGGGGCGGTGATCTCCGCTGCGTTGATAGCTTTCATGCAGTCGAAAATTTTATCCTTCGGGATGTCCGTTTTCGTGCGCACGGCGACAACCGGGCGTTCACCGTTTAAAACGCGAACGGTAGACGTGACGGTACGGGCGGGCGCGGTGACTTCCTTCACGGCGTAGAGCTCGCCGCGCTTACACGTATTGCCTGTAACGCTTTTCACCTCGCCGTTTTCAACCGTGACGGTCAGCGGGCAGCCCAAGGGGCAGTTGATGCAGATAAACGATTTCGTTTCCATAGTAATGCCCTCCTTATTCCGCTTCCACCGTGACGGTGACGGTATCAAAATCAATATTTTGAAGGTCTGCTTTTTTCAGCAACACCTGCTCCATTTCGCCCGGTGCCATAACGGTCTTTTTGCGGTGCTGCACGCGCTGATCGCCGAAATAGACACTGATGAACGAATTTTTATAAATGCCGCCCACGCGGAAGCGCACCGTGAGCGTATCCGGCATGTTTTCGGGGTGAATGATGCTCGGCACAGTGTAGCGCACACCGCCCTTGGCTTCGAGCTTGATGCCGCCCGAAAGCGGCTCTGCGGTTTCTTTGCTGCCGCCCTGCACGTACTTTGCGGCGGCACGGCCGGCCTGCGCGGCTTCTTCGGAAACATAGTCCACAAGGTCGTGCACATGCAGCACGTTGCCGCACGCGAAGATGCCCGGCACGCCGGTCTCGAGGCTTTCGTTGACAACGGGGCCGTTCGTCACGCGGGAGAGCGGTGCGCCCGCGCCGAGGGTGAGCTCGTTTTCCGGGATCAGACCGACGGACAGAAGCAGCGTATCGCAGGAATAATACTCTTCCGTGCCCGGGATAGGCTTTAATTTGTCGTCCACGGCGCTGATGGTGACGCCCGTTACGCGGTCTTTGCCGTGAATTTCCGTCACGGTATGGCTAAGCTTCAGCGGGATGCCGAAGTCATCGAGACACTGGACGATATTGCGCTTGAGGCCGCCGGAGTACGGCTGGAGCTCCGCGACGACGTGTACTTTCGCGCCCTCTAACGTCATGCGGCGCGCCATGATGAGACCGATATCGCCGGAGCCGAGAATGACGACCTCGCGCCCGGGCATATAACCCTCCATATTGACAAGGCGCTGCGCCGTGCCGGCGGAGAACACGCCCGCCGGGCGAAAGCCGGGGATATTCAGCGCGCCGCGGGAACGCTCGCGGCAGCCCATGGCCAAAATGACCGCGCCCGCTTCCACGGTGAACAGACCGTCTTCGCGGCTGACTGCCGTGACGACCTTTTCCGGGGAAATACTCAGTACCATTGCGCCGAGCTTGTACGGGATATGCAAAGCCTTTGCGCGTTCTTCAAAGCGCGCGGCGTACTCCGGACCCGTGAGCTCCTCTTTAAACGTGTGCAGACCGAAGCCGTTGTGGATGCACTGGTTTAAGATGCCGCCGAGACGCCCGTCTCTTTCTAAAATTAAGATGTCTTCAGCCGGAAGCCCGTTGTCCGCCGCGGCGACCGCCGCCGCAAGCCCCGCAGGACCGCCGCCGATGATGACAAGCGATTTTGTGATTTTATTTTCCATAATAAACCTCATTTCGTCTTCCCGAACACGATTTCGGAGCCTTTTTCGTTCTTTCGGATGGCTGTCAGCGGCAAGTTAAGTTCTCTTGCAAGAATATCCATGACGCGCGGGGAGCAGAAGCCTGCCTGGCACCGGCCCATTCCGGCTCTGGTTCTGCGCTTTACGCCGTCCAGCGTTTTCGCGCCGAGCGGACGGCGGATGGCGTCCACAATCTCGCCCTCGGAGATCGTCTCGCAGCGGCAGACAATACTGCCGTAGAGCGGGTTTTCACGGATTTTCTCGGCGCGTTCTTCAACGCTGAGCGAATTGAGGTGCACGACGCCGTGACGAACGGGGTCGAAGCTTTCTTTTTTCGTAAGGCCAAGCGCTTTCGCCGCCATTTCCGCCATATAAACACCGATGGCAGGCGCGCTTGTGAGGCCCGGGGATTCGATGCCCGCGGCTTCAAAGAAGTTCGGCGCGCTTTCCTCTAAGATGAAGTCGCCTCTGTCCGCGCAGGCGCGCAGGCCGGAGAACGATGTGATGATCTGTCGGCTCGGCACGTTTTTCACGCTCATACCGGCTTTTTCCAAAACGAATGCAAGGCCGCTCTGCGTTGTGGCCGTGTCCTCGCGGTCTTCGATATTCTCGGCGGTTGGGCCGAGCAGCAGATTGCCGTGCACGGTGGGTGTGACAAGAATGCCCTTGCCGAGCTTTGTCGGCAGCTGGAAGATGGTTTTATCAACCAAGTTGCCCGCGTTTTTGTCGCACAGGCAGTATTCGCCGCGGCGCGGGGTAATGGTGAACGCGTGCGGCAGCAGCATATCGTGAATTTCATCGGCGCGCACACCCGCCGCGTTGATGACGGCGCGCGTTTCGATCTCGCCCTGTTCGGTTTCGAGAATATAGAGGTCGTTTTCGCGGCGGATATTTTGCACGCCGCACTCAAATTTGAATTCAACGCCGTTTTTCTCAGCGTTTTCGGCAAAGCCCAAGGTCAATTCAAACGGGCATACGATGCCGGAGGACGGACAGAACAGCGCCGCGACGACCGTGTCGCTGAGCGCAGGCTCCATTTCTCTCGCTTCGTCGCCGGTAAGAATTTTGAGGTTTTCTACTCCGTTTGTCACACCGCGCTCATAAAGCTCCTTTAACGCAGGCATGTCGTTTTCGTCAAAGCACAGCACGAACGCGCCGTTTCTGCGGAACGGAACATCCAGTTCTTCCGCGACCTGCGTCATCATGCGGTTGCCGAGGACGTTCATCTTGGCTTTCAGCGAGCCCGTTTTGGCATCAAAGCCGCCGTGCACGATGGCGCTGTTCGCCTTTGAGGTGCCGGTGCAGACGTCTTCGCCCTTTTCCAGTACGCATATTTCTGCCTGATACCGCGAAAGCTCACGGGCGATGGCGCTGCCCGTAACGCCCGCGCCGATCACGACGGCGTCATATCGTTTTTTCTCCATTTTTGTTTCAATCCTTTCAAATACACTAAAAGACCGCTTCAAACGGCTTTTCCCCTATAAATCGCCGACGAAGCTCTTGTTTTTTATTGTATCATATAAAACCGCGCGTTTCAATTAAAATAGTCTGCATAATTTCAACAAAAAAGGCTTGACACAAATGGGAAAATGCTTCAAAATAAAACGGAGGCAGAATGCCCTATAATTTGAAACCATTTTCCGAAAAGAAAGGACGTTAATATGAATTACCTTTTAGGTATAGATCTTGGCACCAGCGGCACAAAAACCGTGCTTTTTGACGAAGACGGCAATGTAGTCGCGAGCAAAACGATAGAATACCCGCTGTATCAGGAAAAAAACGGCTGGGCAGAGCAGGAGCCGCTCGATTGGTGGAATGCGGCGGCGGATACCATTCACGCCGTGATCACCGAAAGCGGCGTCGATAATAAAGACATCAAGGGACTCGGCATTTCCGGCCAGATGCACGGCCTTGTCATGCTGGATAAGGACGGCAACGTGCTGCGCCGCTCCATCATCTGGTGCGACCAGCGCACGGCAAAGGAGTGCGAGGAGATCACCGCACGCGTCGGCGCAGAGCGCCTGATTGAGATTACCGCAAACCCGGCTTTGACGGGCTTTACGGCATCTAAAATCCTTTGGGTGCGCAACAACCAGCCGGAAATTTATGCAAAGTGCGCGCACATTCTGCTGCCGAAGGACTACGTGCGCTACATGCTGACGGGCGACTTTGCAACGGAGGTCTCCGATGCTTCCGGCATGCAGCTTTTAGACGTGCCGAATCGCTGCTGGAGCGACGAAGTGCTTGAAAAGCTTGATATCGACAAGGCACTCTTGCCGAAGGTATACGAATCCCCGGAAGTGACGGGTGTCATCTCCGAAGAAGCCGCAAAGCGCACCGGCCTTGCGGCGGGCACCATCGTGGTCGGCGGCGCGGGCGATAATGCGGCAGCAGCCGTGGGCACCGGCGTTGTGGAGGACGGCAAGGCGTTTACAACCATCGGCACCTCCGGCGTTGTGTTTGCGCACACGGATAATATTTCTATCGACCCGAAGGGCCGCGTGCACACGTTCTGCTGCGCCGTACCGGGCGCATGGCACGTGATGGGCGTGACGCAGGGCGCGGGTCTGTCCCTTAAGTGGTTCCGCGATAACTTCTGCGGCGCGGAAAAAGAGACCGCAGCCGGCATGGGCGTAGACCCGTATTATCTGATGGATCAGCAGGCGGCGCGTTCGCCGATCGGCTGCAACCGTCTGCTTTATCTGCCGTATCTCATGGGCGAACGCACTCCGCACCTTGACCCGGACTGCCGCGGCGCGTTCATCGGCCTTTCCGCCATGCACACGAAGTACGACATGCTCCGCGCCGTGATGGAGGGCGTAACATACTCCCAGCGCGACAGCGTGGAGGTGCTGAAAACCATGGGCGTTTCCATTGACGGCATGCTCGCCTGCGGCGGCGGCGGTTCCTCGAAGCTGTGGCGTCAGATGCTTGCCGATACGTATAACTGTGCCGTGCGCACAGTCGTTTCCAAGGAAGGCCCGGCGCTGGGCGTTGCCATCCTCGCCGGTGTGGGCGCAGGGCTGTACCCATCCGTGCAGGAGGGCTGCCGCCGCGTTATTCGCCTCAACGCCCCGCAGGAGCCGATTGAGGAAAATGTGCCGAAATACGAGGCGTTCTACCGCATGTACACAAAGCTGTATCCGGCGCTGAAGGACTGCTACAAGGAGCTTGCTGCGCTGTGAGCCGCGTGTTTGAAGCGCTGTGCGCCCACCTGAAAACGCATCCCGAAGCCGAAGTGCAGGACGCGGTGAAGTTTTTGTACCAGGCGAGCTTCGGCGGCGGCCACTTTTTGAGCGACCCCGACGGCGCGTATCTATATTTATTAAAGGAAGCGGAGATTGCCAACCTTGATGCACCGTACACGGAAGCCCTCGGCGAGCAGTACGCGCGCATCAACTTGAGCGCGTTACAGGAGCTTTCACCGAAAACACTTTTTGCTATGTTTAAAGCGTCTTCCGAAGACACGCCCACGGATAAAACGGCGTTTTTATCACTTTTGGACGAGCTTGAAAACGCCGATTTGTTCGACAAAGCCGAGAAAACGGCGTTTTTGAAATCGTACCGCGCGGCGGGCTGCCCTGCCGTGCACCACAGCGAAGCGTACCGCCGTGCGTATCACCCGGCATACCGCGTGGTGAAAAAAGCGTATGCGGATTTTCTGCCGGCATTCATCGCGATCGATAAGTTGACGGCGGAAAAAGCCCCGGTGACGGTTGCAATCGACGGGCTGTGCGGCTCGGGCAAAACGACGTTTGCGGCACTTTTGCAGAGCGTTTACGACTGCAACCTGTTCCACGCCGATGATTTTTACCTGCCGATGCCCATGCGCACGCCGGAGCGCTACGCCACCCCGGGCGGCAATGTGCACTGGGAACGTATTTTGTCGGATATTCTGGAGCAGATTCCGAAGAACGAGTCGTTTTCCTACCGCGTGTTCGATTGCGGCGTTATGGACCTCGGCGACGCGGTGCAGGTCACGCCGAAGGCGCTGAACATTTTAGAGGGCTCGTACTCTACGCACCCGGAGCTCATCGGGCGCTACGATCTCAAAATCTTTCTCAAGACCTCGCCGGAGACACAGAGCGCACGCATTTTAAAACGCAACGGCCCCGCACGGCACAAGATGTTCGTGGAAAAATGGATCCCGCTCGAGAACCTCTACTTCACTTCCTACCCCGTTGAAAAGCAATGTGACCTTGTTTTTACGACGTAAATTTCAAAAAAAGTTTTTCATATCCGTATGTACTGCTGCGTGCATACGGATATTTTTGTGTTTTCAGTTTCTATATTTAGAAAAATTAGTTGAATTTTAACTATATATAGGTTTCTCAAAACTTTTTGAAATTTTTTCGAAAAAAGGCTTGCAATTTAGAAAGAGATGTGGTATTATAACAAAGCCGTCAGATGAGACGGCAAACAGAATAGTTGGTGTTGATTACAACGAGGGTCCACCTGTTCCCATACCGAACACAGAAGTTAAGCTCGTTTGTGCTG
>QWCE01001597.1_pt1 | contig 33018 bp, 49 predicted proteins | sample 1972531 | NCBI WGS metagenome assembly QWCE01 (sample SAMN09866716, study PRJNA288562) | Human gut metagenome isolate term4_stool, whole genome shotgun sequencing... | reverse complement strand
ATAGTGAAAAAGGGATGTCAAGCCCTTTTTCACTATGGTATGATATGGCGTAGCTATATCATGAATTTTGGCCTGTTTCTTTCTCCGGCCCTCTTGTCATTTCGCGTTTTGTAGGATATAATGCAGATAGGGCGGCGGGTTGTTATCCCGCAAACCCCATCTGGCGGTTAGCTCAGTGCCTTGATCGCTTTTTCAAGCGTTTCCTCGGCACAATCGTTGGCGTACCACACGCCGTCGATTCTTCTTAGCGTATTCATCGGCTAACCTCCTTTCTGCCACTCGCCCACCGAGTGGCTTTTTTTCAAGGTAATCGCTTACCTTGGTTATATTATATCTTAGTTTAGATATAAAGTCAAGAGTTTTTGTATCTTTTTTTAGATATATTTATTCAGATTGAAAAGGAGTTGTTTTTATTGTTTAGTGAGCGTTTCAATTCCCTTTTAAACGAAAGAAAAACCACTGCTTATAGGGTTGCAAAAGAGACAGGCATATCTCAAGGGTTAGTTAATCAATATAAAAATGGTATCACCACCCCATCACAAAATAATGCGTTGAAGATTGCGGAGTTTTTTGGATGTTCCGTAGGATATCTGTTTGGAGAAACCGACGATCCCGCCCCCAAATTTCCCTTCCAGACGTTTCCTCTTAGTGAAAGCACGGCGGCAATGATCCCCATTGTTTCCACGGTGCGTGCTGGTTGGAATGGTGTGCCGGAACCTGTCTATGATGGGATGATGGCGGTCTACGATCAGAAAAACCCGCAGGAATATGTCTGGATGAAGGTTGAGGGGGACAGCATGGAACCATATCTTATGAACGGCGACCTTGTTCTGGTTCATGTTCAGCCAACAGCTGAAAATGGAGAAATTGTCGTCGCCATGCTGGACGGTGAGGAAGGAACGGTAAAAAAATATCAGCGCAACGCCAGCGGCGTTATGCTGATCCCATTTAATTCCAAGTGCCCCACAGTTTTTGTATCAAACGACAGGTTAGATGCTTTTTTGATCTATGGCGTTGTAAAAAAATCCATGAGAAATTATATATAAAGGGGATTGAAAAATGGATATTGAACTGACAAGAGAAGCAAACGCGTTGATTACAGTAATATACAAAGATTATTTGGAAAGACGCAAAAATGGCGAATCTAAATCTGATGCAATGAAGAAATTCGATTCCGAGCGGATTCAAAGAGAATTGCTGCCAACGTGGTTGCTTCAAGACGTTGATGCAACAATGGACGAACTATCCACTAATGGATTGGTAAGTTGTTTTGCCGCAGATGACATAGTTGCATACACGGCATTTCTGACATCATCGGGAATTTTATATTAAGACCGTGACAATTTGTCACGGTTTAAAAACAAACGCTTCGTGATCAAAAGGAGACGCTATGCCCTTCTATAAAATGAACGGAAAACGCGACGGAAAACAAAAATACCGGGTGCGCATCAACTATCTGGACAGCGCCGGAAAGCCGCACCAGATTGACCGCGTCGCCTATGGTCTGGAAGAGGCAAAGCTCCTGGAGCTTCAGCTCGCAAAGGAAGTCAAGGATGAAGCGCCTGCAAAGCGCATGACCCTTCAGCAGCTCTTTGATGAATATAGTAAGGCCCGGAAAGGCAGTGTGCGGGAATCCACGCTGGATAAGGCGCAGCGGATCCTGAAACGCCATGTGCTGCCGGAATTGGGTGGAGTGCGGCTCCATAAACTGACTACGCCGGTTCTCATGCAGTGGAAGATGGGCATGGAGCAAAAAGGTCTTGCCATAGTAACCCGTCAAAACGCCTATGCGGAATTTCATATTCTTTTAAATTATGCCTGCCGAATGGAATATCTGCCGAAAAATCCGCTGGATAAGGTTGGAAATTTCCGGGCTTCCGGCGAGATAAAGAAGGAGATGCAGTATTACACGGCAGACGAGTTCAAAAAGTTCATTGCCGCTGCCCGTGAGAACGCGGAAAACGCGGATAAAAACGGCATTTTAGGCGAATGGGATTACTATGTATTCTTTGCCATTGCTTTCTATACGGGACTGCGAAAAGGCGAAATTCACGGTCTGGAATGGCGGGATATCGACGGGGCCTATTTGTCTGTCAAGCGGAGTATCGCCCAAAAGCTCAAGGGAGACGACCGGGAAACCGCGCCGAAAAACAAAAGCTCTATTCGGACGCTGCAAATCCCCGCTCCCCTTCTGCGAATTTTGGACGAGCACAAGGCAAGATGGAAAGCGGTTCCCGGATTTACAGAAACATATAAGGTCTGCGGCGGCACCCGTTCCCTGCGGGACACCACGATAGAGAAGCACAACAGGCGATTTGCCGAGCTGGCAGGGGTCAAGAAAATCCGCATCCATGACTTCCGGCACTCTCACGCCTCCCTTCTGGCAAATGCCGGGATCAATATCCAGGAAGTAGCCCGCCGTCTCGGACATTCCCGGATTGAAATTACGTGGAACACCTATTCCCATCTCTATCCAAAAGAAGAGGAAAGGGCTATCAAGGTACTGGATGAAATCGTTTAAAAAATGCTTTTTCGTGAATAAATCGTGTAAAAAACGTGTAAGGCAAAACAAAAACCCGCTATTTAAGCGGGTTTTTTGGGTGTTTGGCGGAGAAGGAGGGAGTTATTTTTAGAATTTCAGACCATTTTGTTGCGTTTTGCAAACATCAAAAAATCGCATAACAAAGGCGTTTATCGTGCATGTGCTATCATATTTGAACACATTAAAAAAACGATAGTTTGCAAAAAACGTGTAAGAAACGTGTACAGAGTTAAATAAAAAAAGCTGGCTCTAATCCGATCCTCTTTTTATTTCCTGCCGTATTTCTTCAACCGTTCTGCTTTATTCGTTCCTTTGAAATCACGCTATAGTTTCCCCTTCCATCCTGGTATGTCTCTGCCCACGCCCCGTCAGCTCTATGCGTTTCTTTTACCAAATCCCAAGGTTTTAAATCTCTTTTGGACTCAACGATTTGATCCACTGTCCTGCGATCCTGTTCATTCATTTCGATTGCCGGCTTATTTGAAACCGAGATAGGCATTGCCCCAAAACCACAGAACGTATAGTAAACGTTTGGAACAACCGGCCCAAATTGCCATGCCTGAATATCATCCGCGAAGGCAATTCGGTCATTTTTAAGAAACTCCCTTTGTATATAATAAAGTATTTTCTGTAACTGCAGGTTACTTATGGGCTGCCCATCGGTTATGCACTTATAAACGATATACTTGGACAAATCAGCCGCAGAATAGCACATACCAATCCCCCTTTCTTATATATTACCACAAAAAAAGAGGGGCCTCATAGCCCCATTTATAACGGAAAATTAAAAATCTTACCCAGATATCCATTTTCTTGCATCTCATTTATTTCTTTTTCGTATCTCCCTGTCATAAGATGCGAATAATACAAATTTGCAAACACATCTGCCACCTGAATGATTTGATTATTAGCTGAATCAAAGTAACTGACAGTTACATCATGTGTAAGTACACCATTCATGCGTAATTCTGTATTTAAATAAGATTGGAGAAAATGTCTCGACTCTGTTCGCTCATTCCTTTCGTCCGACTGAATACAGTATTCTTCATCCGGCAACAAACCATTCCTAATGAAATATTCTAAAGATAGTCTTAAGGAATAATTAAACGCTCGGGCTTTATTATCATATAGCCTACTCAATATTTTATGATTATCAATAACTACATAAAACACTTGTAATATATTATTTCTACAAAAATAAGATACAAACGACTCTTTTAATTCAGGTGAAAATGAAGCTCCTTTTAATTCTTTAAATGAGCCATTATTAAACATTCTTTTCTTTGAATCATTTACCCTTAAGTCTGACAAGTATTTTGTAATAAAACGCTTATAAACAGTACGAACTACCTTAGGTCTTTCTGTCCTTACAATAGCAATAACAAAATAATGAAGGTGATCAGAATAGTGCTTCGTCATAGAACCAGATTCGTCAATAAATAAAAATTGCATTGCTGCCCCCAAAGTAAAACGAGGATAGACTTTCGCCTATCCTCGCGTTCACCAGATAATGTCAATTGCTTGCGTGCGAGACCGGTACACGATCCTTACCTAGATAACGGCGCTTTCGTAAGACTTACTGTTGACATTACCATAGTAGCATATGCATAAAATACTGTCAATATTCTCTTTTTTGTTTTCTATTTTATATATACCCTAAAAACATGTCCCCATAGTGCTGTATTTTCTAATTTACAATTTATTCATAACTATAATTATATTTTCGCCACTTTTGCGCAATATTCCTTCTTTTAAATAGCTTTTTGCTCTATTTTTGTTTCTTTAAATGCAAAAAAGAGGGGCTAGATGCCCCTCTCTTCGTTATTCGCTGTCTGTTTTGATCTCCGGTAATCCCGCAACGCTTGTCAGCAGGGAAAGAATGCCCGCAAGGGCGCTTGCGCTCCCTACCAACACCCAGTCTACACCGCCAAGCGCCGCCGCCGTGCCAATCGTGGCAACCGCTGTCTGGGCAACCGTTTTCAGGGCTCGGACGCCCGCCGCCTTAATCCAGGTAATACACTTCTTCTTTGTCATTATTTTTCCTCCTTATTTTATGGAGAGCCGATGAACGGCCCCTATCAGATCATCCAAAAACCCATTGCCGCCTAAGTCATCATGATAGATCGTGTGCATTCTGGTTAAATCTTCCAGATCACCTGAAGATATATGCCCGGCGGATATATAGCACTTACAAAGATATTTTATCCGATCATACAACAGCACTTGCACGCCCATTTCCAACCCGGAACGCCGGTCCGCCTGTCTGTCATTTTTTGCCGCTCTACGATTCAGTACCCAGGTTATCAATGAAAAAAGCCCTCCTACTACAGCGCCGCCGCATGCGGCAACAATTATCTCCAGCATATCGATTATCCTTTCCACACGCCGCCCAGTTTTGCAACGGTATTCTTCCCGGCCTTGCCGTCCACGACCAGCCCGGCCGCCTTCTGGAAGCGTTTAACCGCGCTCTCGGTGTTCTTTCCATATTCGCCGTCCGCTCCCGTGCCGCCGCAGGAATAGCCTTTTCCGATCAGCGCGCTTTGCAGTGCTTTCACATCCTCTCCCTTCATCAAAGGGCTGGTTTTCTTGAGGATCCGGCTTACTGTCCATGTTGTCTCGGCGGCTTTCCATTCGCCGCCCAGGGCTGTCACCGTCTTTTTCCCCACGATCCCGTCCGCCGTCAGTCCCGTGGCCTTCTGGAACGCCTCCACGGCCTTTTCCGTATTGCTGCCATATTCCCCATCGGCTCCGGCATTCCCGCAGGAATAGCCTTTTGCGATCAGCGCACTTTGCACATCTTTCACGTCCTCTCCCGTCATCAGCGGTCTGGTCTTTTTCAGCAGCCGACCCGCCACAAAATCCGGCTCGCCGCCCGCTATCTCTTCCCGGAAAAGCTCCGGCCGCCCATAGGCGTTCCAATAGCCGCTCCCGCCGGCATTCAGGCTCCGCTTCACCACGCCGTCATCCCGCCCCTTGGCTTCGATGACGTTCAGACTATCATCCACGATATATCCGATGTGATAGGCTTTTCCCTTATCCTTGCCCGTCTGATATACCCGGAACACCCAGTCGCCTTTTGTTAGTTCACTCCGGGACAATACCTGGCACTTGCTCTTCAGCCCATTCGCCGTCGTGTCCCCCGGAATCCATTTCTTTACGTTATACAAATAGTAGGTGGCCAGTCCGCCGCAGTCAAAAGCCCGCAGCTTCTCTCCATAGCCCGCTTTCACCTGCTTTTTCCAGAAGGCAATGGCCCGGTTGGCGTTACTTTCGCTGGTCTCCATTTTCCGAATCCATGCTTCCGAAATCGTGGTGTGATCCTGCCCCTGGCCGCCCCACACATAGATGCTATGGTTGGCCGCCTGTTCTTCCAGATACGCGATAAAGTCATTTAGTTTTCCCATCTTCTTTTCCTCCTATAATCTCCTGCTTTTCCTCCTCGGTGATCCACCCTTTTGTCACGGCATTTTCCAGTTGTTCTATTCCAATAGACTTATCGCGATACAATCGGTTCAGTGTCTCAAACATCTTTCTCACCCTCCCAGCGCGGAAATGACCAGCATGTCCACCGTCTCCTGCAATATCTCCAGCTCGCTCCTGCCCGGGGCCGGGGCCGCCGGTTTCTCCGCCTCCGGAATCTCATCCAGGGCCTCCCCCGTCCAGCGGTAGTTCGCCCGCCCGTATTCGTCCCGGATATCCTTGGCCAGATAGTGGCTTTGGGCGTGAACATATTTGTCCCCGCTTCCCTTGTCGATCAGCACCGCCCCCTCTCCCGGCTGCTCAAAGGCGTCTGAAAAGATTCGCGTCACTTCCCCCGCCGGGTTTGTTTCCATATATACTTTCCATTGGTATCCTTCCATTTCCTCACCCCATCTCTGCGTTCAATGTGATCTCCGAAACCTGCACCACGCACGGCCGGTTGGCCGTCACGCCCGGCGCCGTCGTCGTCAGATACAACGCCGCTCCCGACGACTGCGACGCCGATATCCCCAGCGTCTGCTCATAGATCACGTCGTGGTCGACCGGACGCACCGTCGTACCGTTCACATTTCCGTCCAGTGTCGGCGTTGTCCGCAGGGGCACCGGCGGCACATACGAGCAGCTCGCTCCCCCCACCGTGATATATCCCGGCAAAAAGATGTTCCCCGTCACCTGGTAATACCGCATGCACGCCAGCAGCTCCTCGCCATACCCCTTTGGCACATACGGCGTCGCCTCTTCTCCCAGTTCCAGCTTGATCCAGTTGATCGTCCCGGACACGGGCAGGGCCACGTTCAGAATCCCGGTCGTCGGAAAGCTCCGTACGGCGCTGCTCACCACGCCGTCCACGCTCTGGGACAGCGTCACGGTTTTGCCCGACAGTTTCTTCACCTCCGCTTCCTCGAAGCGATACGTCGCAAACCCGGCCCCGTCCGCTTCTATGTGCATGCCGTCGTCCGCCCTGGTCACGGTGATGTTTCCTCCCGTGCTGTCCGCGTTCGCCCAGACCCGCCACCGATCCGCCGTGTACTTGCCGGCGCCATATCCTGTCCGTGGTATTGTGAAGCTCTCCCCTCTCTGCCATACCGTGAACCCCCCGTTGATCAGGAGGTTGGGATTGGAAAGGGCGGCCGCCTTTTCCTCGGTATCCGCCAGGCCGCTCTCCAATGCCGTGATTTTGTCCTGATACCAGGTTCCTCCTAGTACATCGGCTATCTGCGAAACAATCCCCGTCACGTTGCCTCCCGCGATGGACACCACGGCCATCTCGGCCTGATAGACCATGTCGCCGTTTTGCGAATTGATCTTCCCTTTTGTGAGCGCAGGGAATACGTCGGTGGCGCTGTAGACCACGGAAAGCTCCACCTGTTCAAATGTCTCCGTGCTGCTGGTCTTGGAAAGGTCGATGGTGAGCACAATCTGCCCATATCCATCCGCAATGGGATTGGATATATCGATCTGCGTAGCCCCATCCACCCATAGAATCCGGCCTCCGATTATCAATTCTCCCGGCTGTATCGTGAGAGTGCTGGACGTCACGGACATGGAGCACCCCCACACCTTCCCATCGCCTGGGAAAATGGATTCATATAAGCCTCCGTCCGTCCTGCTGGATACATACTGATTGTCAAATGTGCATCCCTTAATCAAAATTTATCCTCCTTCTTTATAGCAAGTTTAAATATGGATACTGCATTTGCAGTTCCCCGCACTGTACGGTGACAATATCCGAGTGCTGTTCTTCCGTCACCCCGGAAACATAACTGGAAAAAATACGGTTGTCCAGTTTGATCTTCAAGGGATCATACAGGGAAAAGCCCCGGCTTTTCGGGGCTTGAAATTCGATCTTGTGGCTAAACTCGTTTTTGGCAAATTCATCCCGGACGCTGTCCTCCACATCCTCCGCCTTTGCCACCGTCAGCAGCGCCCATTCCCCGCGCATCCGGCCGGCTGCCGGTGTGGTGTCCGTGATACTGCCGTCTTCCATAAGCACCCAGGTTTTCATCTCTCCATTTTCTTCACAATAGGAGGTGATCTTGCTCACGGTTTTTTGTGAAAAGTCCTGAGAGGTCACCACATACAGCGGATTGGAAAAATCAATGTTTTTTGTCACTTTGACCCGGCGGGCAATTTGCAGTGTCAATGTGTCCCGGCTAATGCTCCATTCACAAAAGATATTATACAGCCGCCGCATTTTTGCCGCATACGATTTTACAGAAAAAATGTTGTTCTCCGTGTCCGGATTCATCTGGGCTTCCGTATGGGTAACCGCCTGGGCCGCCAGGTACGGCAGGGCATAGAATGCATCCGGGCAGTGCGTAAAGTTTTCCTGCACCAGCTGGGCCAGATAATCCTCCAGATAGGTAAAGGGCGCGGGCGCATAGAACATATTCCGATCCAGCAGGCTGATGATCTGGTTCACATCCAGCCGGGTCATCCCTTCTTCCGGGGAAATCGCCTGGATGATGCCGAAAAATCCGTTTTCCATATAGAGGATATCGCCTTCCCCCGGGAGTGCAGCCGGGGTCTGGATGGTAACACGGGAAACCGTGTCGTAGATGGAATATTTCAGCGCATAATCCAACACAAGGTTATGCGACTTTGTTGCAAAGGTCGTTCTGTCTTTGATAAAAGCCCGCATCGTCACACCGTCCTATAGTATCGATAAATACGCAGCCCCGCCGTCACTCCAAGGAGAGATGTCGCTGTCAGGGAAAATTCCATAGGGATAGCGGTTGGAATGCGGAAAAAAGTGGGGATTCCTGCATTGATTCCAAGCTGCGCCGTCAGGTCGGTTTCCCCCTGCGGTGTTTTCAGCATGGCTCCGGCCTCCCGCGGAACCGTGGAAAATATGATCGTTTCCCCCGCTGCGGCGGATACATTGCTTAAATCCACACGTCCGATCACCTCCCCCGTATCCAGCCGCTTTGCCGTGAGAATCGGGTTTTGCACCGATCCCGGCAAGGTAAGCTGAAAGTCGCAAGGCATCTGTGCAGTCACGGAAAAATCTAGCACCCCTGCCCGGGCTGAATTGGAATAACGGTAGGGGTATGTATAGGAATAGCACTTGATGCCCTGCAGGCCCTCCCCTTCCACGGTCAGGTTCAGGTCATAGGGGGTATACCAGGGCGACAGCGGCATAAACGTCACAGGTACTTCCAGCACGCCGCCTATCCCCAGCTCGGTTTTCTCCATGTCCGTGATATCCACATCGCAGAAATACCAGCCGCTGTCCGCCGAATAAGCCAGCGTCAGCCGCTTCGCCGCAAAAATCCAGTTGGAAAATTCCCAATATCCCGTATACGCCTGAGTAGGCAGGAAAACCAGCGTCCCCGTTTTTTCCGTCTGCCCGGATTCCCGGTGTGTCTCGATGAAGAAGCCGCCTGCCTCCATATATTTCACGTCGTCGGAAAATCCAAGCCCCGCCGGGCCGGACAAAAAAATCGAGCCGCCCTGCAGCTCGATTTTCTCGCCATATTCATTTTGGATGTAAAAGCGTCTCAACTCATGCGCCCTCCTGTCATCTTGGCAAACTCCCGGCCCACCACTCGGGATATCGTTTCCGCCTTTTTTTGGATATCCGCATCCGAAAGCGACCGGCTCACGCTGATGGGGACGTTGACGGTGATGCCGCCAAATCTGTTGCTTATGGATGGGACTTCTGTTCCCACCTCCCGGAAAATGATGGGGTTCACGCTCACGGCAGCATCAAGCACCTGCTCCCGCAAGGCGCTCGAGACAGCATCGGTCTTATCTGCAATGCCCTTGGCCATGCCTTCGGACATCATCGCGCCCACTTCCCGCTCAAACAGACGGGAGGGAGAATGAATCTCGCCCGCTTTCTTTGCCGCCGTAACCGCGGAATTTATCACGCTGCGCATGGCGCTGTTCAGCGCCCCGGATCGGGACTGTATACCCCGCCGGATGCCGTCAATCATGTTGATACCGATAAGCGCCCAGCTCCCGTTTTTTGCTAGTTTATCAGCCTCCCCGTATACATTTTTAACCGCTATTTTCATCTGCGATTCTAAAGCAACGCTTTTGCCCCGAATAGTTTCATCTGCTTGATCGAAATAGGCGCTGTATGTTTCGTTTGCTTTTTCTGGGGACAATTCTTCGTTGGACGCTTCTGCCACTTCTTTTGATCCTTCCTGCGTGGCGTCAACAACGTCATCGAGGCCCTTCTCTGTCCCTTTCAGCCAGAGCGCAAGGAACTCCTTTGTTGTATCCCCCAGCCCATTTTGTGAATCCTTCGCCATCTGCATGATCATAGACATTCCTTCTTCAGTTGTCGTGTCCACAGAATCCAAAAAGGCATTCAGGGTAGCATCATTCAGGCTGCGCAGCTTTGCCAGATTTGCGTCAACATCAGCGATTAGCTTCTGATTGTCCTGCATATTTTTTACACGCTTTTGCAGCGATATCTGATCTGCGAGGCTAATCTTTTCTTCTGTATTCGTGGCAATGGCAACGCGGGCATCCTGTATTTCCTTGTATCGGTCAAGCTGCGCCTGCTCAATCTGGGTTAATTCTTCGCCCGCCAGCTTCCTCGCTTCCAGCTCCTTTGCTTTTGCCGCTGTAATCCTCGAGCTGCCTTCCTCTATCGCCGCAACTTCTTCTTCATTCATCTGAATTGCGTTTACAAAATGTTCCCGCGTTGCATCGTCCAGTTCGATTCCCGAAGCGAGAATATCTTTCATCGCGGTTATTTCCGTTTCCGAAAAAGAAGTATACGCCTCTGCCGCATTGTTCGCGCCCTCAATCTGCGCTTCAAAAGAGGCCGCGACATTTTGAAAATATTCTTTTTCTAGCTCGGCGGCGGCCTGGCGCTCGGCACTCAATTTCTCTATGGCTTCGGCTAATTCTTCAGAACCTTCATCAAGCTCTTTATTGTTTTTGGTTAGTGCCGCTCCGGTTTCAAGTAGTCGAGTGTCTGCGGCAAGCAGGCTTTGCTTTGATCGGCTTAACTCGTCATATTTTGCGATAGCTTCCGCGTTCCCATCGTTTATGTCTGCTTGAAGTGCCGCCATCTTGCCATCAATGTCAACCAGCCTGCGGCTTATGCTGTCGCGTTGCCTCTGGGCGCTGGCAAGCTTATCTTCATTATCGGCAAGCATCTTTTTGGCTGCCGCTTCTTTTGCTACGGCTTCGCTATATGCTTCTGTTGTTTCAACTCGGTACTCCCTATTCGCGAGCGCACGGTTATAATCAAGTTGGGCGTCAATGCTCTTTTCTATTGTTTCCCGGTTGGCATTTAGTAACCCGGTGTTCTCGTCGATATATCCCGAAAGCGAATCAAACCGCCCGGAAAGGCTTCCAACGATTTCTTTCATGCGCTTTTGAGAATCTTCGCTTTTATCGGTGCCGTCTGCCAGGGAATAGTATTCGTCCACCAGTTTCCCTGCTTCTTCCGCCATAGAATCCACCTTTGCTATAGATTCATCATATTCGGTTTGCAGGCTGGCTGCGCTCTCCGTCACTTCCTCCATGGATGAAACCATGGCGTCCGTATCCGCCTCGATCTGCTTCGCGCTGGCGCTGGTTTCCTTGCCCAGTCCATTGAAAACACCAACGAGCAGGGAGACGGCGGAAACCGCAAGACCAACAAAGCTCAACGCCGAATTGAGGGTAAGGCCGAAGGATTTCACCGCCGGCTGCGCCGCCGCCGATGCCGTTCCCACGCCGCTGATTCCTGCCCCTGTCGCCGCGCTGGTCGTCGCCGTGGCTTGCAGCACTTTCGCCGCCTGATCGCCCTCTATGCCGAATTTTTTCAGCTCTGCGGTGTTATGGGAGAGAATTTCAACCGTCGTATAGAACTCTCCGTTAGATTTTTTAGCCCCGGCCGTGATGAGATCAAGCCCCTTAGCTGCTGCCGTGGTGGATTCGCCGAATTTGTTCACTTCTTTTGCGATCCTGCTCATTTGCAGGCCGATCAAAGCCTTATCCAGCTTTTGCACCATGCTATAGGCCCCGGTTCCCAATTTAATGACCGGCCCCGCCGCAGCGGCGATTCCCGCAATACCCAGAATCATCTTCTGCTGGGCCGGGTTCAATTTCTGAAATCCGGAAAGTATGTTGTTGATCACTTTCAGCGCACTGGCCGCCGCCGGAACGAGATTCTGCCCCAGGGCTGCCGCCGCCTGCTTTAACTGTTCCTTGGCCATGCGGGTCTGGTTGGCCACGCTGTCCGACGTCCGGGCAAAGTCCCCTTGGGCATTTGTAGTGTTGGCCAGAACATAGTTATACCGAAGCTGCACCTTTTCCGCCTGGTTCATCTCTGAAACCGTCTTGGAAAGCCCCTGCTGCATCGCAAACTGTTCCAGATTGGCTTCTGTCATGACAATGCCATATTGTTTCAGGGTTTCGGTTTCGCCCGTGAAAATCGAATTTAGAGCGATCTGGGCCGTCTCCTGGCTGGTGTTATTGAAGGAGGCCAGGTCAGCAGACAGCTGGGTCAGGGATTTTGCCATCTCGGCCCCCTGGTCTGCCGTCAGGCCCATACCATCCGCCATGTTGCCGTAGGTAGCCGCCGCAGATAAAGCCGTTTCCTCCGCAAGCCCCATCTGCTCCACAGCGGTGGAGGCCCAATCCTTGATGGAATCCGCGTTTCCGCCGAACACCACATCCACCTTGCTCAGTGTTTCTTCCAGATCTGAGGCATAGTTTAGGGCCGCTGCTGCTCCCGCCGCCAGAGGAACCGTAAGGCCCAAAGTGAGCTTGTTTCCCAGCTTGCTCAGATTTTTCACCGAAGCACGGTGGATGGCTTCTACCTGGGAATCTACCTCCTTTGCCGCTTTTTCCGCGGCCTTCAGTTTGTCCTGCAGCGGCTTATCATCCGCGCCTATCTCAACGTATAATTTTCCGACTTTTCCTGTTGCCATAGTTTTCTCCAATGAAAAAGACACCCTTTAGGGTGTCTTAGATTTTTGTGCTTGTTTGTTTAGGCTTCCACATTCAGCCCTTCACTTTCCAAATAGGCTTTCAGCAAATCCATACTGTCGGATACCATACCATAGTATTCTTTAGTAAGATCAGAATATGCGGTAATTGCATCTGCTGTTGTTTCGGAATACGCTTCTTCCATAAGGGTTAGAATTTCCACAAAATAGATATTTATATCGGACGCAATCCCTTGCGCATAGCTGCATTCCGATGGAGCACCACTTAGTTCTGCAGAGTCGTAGATATTTTCAACATTTTCTTTCACCGTACCCAGTAATTTTATAAACTCCATCGCGGATTCATTTTCCGCCGCATAAGTCCCAAGCCCTATATCCGCTTTTTCTGCCAGCTCGCACATATTCTCAAAACTATCAATCAATGGCTCAAGGCTAGAAGTCAATTCTTTCATGGCGCCATAATACGACAAAAGTTTTTGATTATATACTGTTGCATCATTCTGCCCGCCATTATTATCCAGAATATCGTCCTCCAAAGCCGAGTCTTCTGTCGAGGGTGACGGTTCCGGCACATCTATTTGTACTGATGACATACTTCCTTTTTCGCAAAACTCATAAAAAGCATTTTCATATTGCTTCGCATCGTCCGGAACGATATCGTAATCAATTCGCATTAGCGCAAGCCCGTCCGGAGATTCATAGATATACTCGTTGACCGCCATCATCTCCAGATATTGTTTCCGGCTTTCCATATCATTTTTGCTGGAAAATACCTCGATCGTTCCACCCAAAGGATCTTCATCAACATCATATTGCTCCACTCTGGTGTCCGCCCAATTTACTTTGCTTGTATACTCGCCCGGACGTCCCAACAATCCATTTGGGTCCGTTTTATCTGTATAGTCACTTATACTTGAAATCGGGAATCCCGCCTGTTTTAATGCCTCTGCATAGTCAATGGCTTTATACTTGCTTTCTTCCGGCGCACCTCCGCACCCCACCAGCATTATAAGCAACAACAAAAGACACAAGAAAATAGAAATCCCCTTTTTCATCTTACCTTTCCTCCATTTTACATATTTTATCAGGACTTATATATTTTACTAAATTATAATTTGCATTGCAAGCTATAATTCGTCAATATATACGGTCTCCGGCTCGCTTGCCGCATCCTGGGCGCGGAGGAAAAGCTCCAGATCTAGGGAAAAAAAGACGTCTATGCTCATTCCATGCTGTAAAAACATGGCGTGGGCAAGCTTCAGAATGCTTTCTATTGCGGCTTTGCAGTTTTTTCTCCGCCCGCCGCCGCTGCGAGAGGAGCGCCGAGAAAAGCCTCGGTCATAGATCGGTCAATCTCCCGGTATACGTCCATCAGCTCCTGAAAATCCGCCCCATTCTCCAGCGTGTCCATGGGTATCTCCAAAACTTCAGACACAATCTGCGTTCTGCCCCGTGTAACCTCCTGCGTGGATGGTCGGCTTCCCTCGTGCTTCTGAGCATATTCCAGCAGACGCATCCAGTCTTTTACAGTGAAGTGCTTTTTGGAATAAACAGTTCCGTCAATGGTTAGTTTGATTTCTTTCATGGATTCTCCCTTTTTAAAGGAGGGGCAAAGCCGCCCCTCCGTGTTGTTCCTATTGCTCCCCGGTCTGCTTTTTTCCTGGCTTTTTCGGCTCTTTTATGAGCTTAAAACCCAGGGCAAGCAGCTGGTTCTTTTTATACTCCTTGTCCGTACAGGCAACAAAGCCGTCTTTTTCCAGCTTATACAGCATCAGCCTGCCGCCCCTGCCTTCGCGCCGCTCACATTGGAGATGCCGGCCTTGCCCCCGCCTGTCACATAGAGGCGCACCAGATATTCCTTGCCCGCCTGCAGTCCGGTGATGGTGGCCGCTGCATCCGAAGCCGTCTTGTTATCCACTGTCACCCAATCGCTGCCCTGCGATACCTGGAGTGCGACGTTTGAAGCACCTACAGCCGCCGTCCAGGCGAGAGTAATCTGCCCAGCCTCTGTGCCGTCAGTAGCCACCAGATCGGAGACCGGGGTTGTGCTGCCCTGGTATGCCGCCGGGTCAAAGTCCGGGGATGAAAACCATCCGTTTACCGCCGATTCCAGTTGGGCGATGGAAAGCGTATTTTCCGGATCGTTGCTGTCCAGAAAGCGCCGCTTCTTTCTGTCAAATGTGCGCGGCAGAGCCGTGTGCATGATCGTGCGCGGCTGGAAGGTGATGCCTGCGCCGCCCTTGGAAGTAACGCTTTCCTCCTGTTTGGAAAATTTCCCCTTGAGCACCCAGGTGAAACGCATAGCTCCGTCCGATTTTTCGGACATAAAGCCGATAGCCACCTCCGGCGGATTGTCGTTTACACCCTCGCTGATAACGCCGTGCTGGTCGCGTTGTACGCCCATCAGTGTTGCATAGTCTTCCGGGTTCAAATCTGCGATGGTGATAGTCGTCTGAACCTCTCCATCTCCCGCATAACTCACATAGGTGCCGCCATCCGCATCCCAGGAAGCCGTCTGCGTGTTGGGATTATATGCCACAGTATTCACGCCCTGCAGCCACACCGGAGCGGAATATGTTACACCTTCTTCTGTATCCGACAATACTAAAGCGTAATACATTTTGTTTACGCTGATCGCCGGCACTGGTTTGTTTGCCATTTATATTCCTCCTCTTACTACATAAAAATTTTTGCTTAACAACGGGTTTCCGTTGTCGTCTTTGCCGAGCTGGTTAAACCCCGAACCCGGCGTATACACCAAAAGATAAAGGGAGCCGTTTATCTCGGTTCCCCGGGAAAGTTCGCCGTCCCTCCGGCCAATTTCCGTCAGGGCCTGCGCCGCCGTGTAGAGCTGCTCATAGCCTCGGGCAAAGTTTTCCGGCTCCACCCGCAAAAGCAGCTGCAGCCCAGGCGTCTCTGCCGCATTCATCTCCGGCGGAAGCCCCTGGTATTCAAAAAGTGCAATGCAGTTGGCGGGGGCGGGCGGCAGATTGCCTACAAAAAAAGGAACCCCCAATTCCAGGCGTTCCAGATATGTTTTCATGTCGTCCAGAAAGATCACTCTATCGCCTCCCCGATCTGCTCGCCGATATACTCCGTATACCGCTGCGCGTTTTCGTTAAAAGGGTTTTCCAGATACTTTGCTTCGCCGCCCCGCGGATGGTTAAAATCCAGTCGTTCATGCTGTATAAGTGAATATTCGTCCACCTCGCGTGTGTATCCCACCTTAACAACGCTGCTGGAAATTTCATCATCATCCACAACGCAGTTTTCCCGGAGCTTTCCCGTATCGATGGGTGCCCGGTTTACTGACTTTTCCTGCAAGTCCGCCCCGCAAGTCAGGAGTGCGTCTTCCATGGCCGCGTGAATCGCGTTCATCGCTTTCGCTCCGTTCCATTCCAGCATTACAGGTATACCTCCCAGCCAATAACACTACCGTCCCGGTCTACCATGCTCATGGCGTCGATCACCAGCCGCCCGTCAATTTTGTCCAGGGGGGCGATCTCCGCAAGGGAAAATACCGTCGTATTAGATGCGACAGTTTCCCCATTCATGTCCCGCACCAGACGCGTCCGCCCCTCCATGCGAACCGGAATCTCCTGCGGGGCGCCATACTGCATGTTTCCATACGCATCCGGCCCGGTCTGTTTTTGCAGTTGTGCCGTTTGCTTGAGATACAGTGCGAGCCGGTCAGAGTACATCATAGGAGCCTCCCGCATAGGGCGCTACAATCTTCTGCGCCGTGCTGCTTTTCAAAACTGCCGCCACGCTTCCCTCTCCGGCCTGCCGGAAGGTTTCCGAAAGATGCCCGATGGAATAGGAGGCCACCGGGCCGTTTGCCGCCTGGCTGTTTTTTGTGTCCATCGACGGGCAGGCCAGTTCAAAGGCTTCCTCGATCTGCGCCGCCTTGATCTCATCCGGCACCTCTGCCAGCTCGGGATAGATATAGGAAAGGGGCGCGATCAGATCCCGGTATGCCATCGCCCATCCGGGATAGGAATACCGGGGGAACGGCAGCGGCTGAAAAGCCGTAAACGTCACACCGCGATAGGAAAGGCGGCTCATGGAATCGCAGGCCCGGCGCAGGAATACCTCCTGGTCGGCCTCGGAAAGCTCTCCCCATGCCTGGGCCCGCGCGTCCGCGGAGGGATAGTGCGCCCGGATATATTCGCCGGCCTCGTCCGCCGTCACATAGCTGTCCACGCCCACTGTCAGCATAGCTCCCTCCTATTTCTTAACGATCTTTGCCGAACCGGCGCCTACCGCCTCATCCGAGCTGTTTGCCTCTGCCACCGTAATATACGCATTGGTGGAAGCCGCAATAATGCCGTCTGCCGGCATATCCGTCCAGCCTGTAGACAGGTCTGCGCCATATGCTACAGTTTCCGGAGCCGCGCCCAGCTTATACACATAGCTGTTGCCGCTCGCTGGCTGCGTCGGATTGACCGTCACTTTGGTGCTTCCCGCCGTGGTTCCCTTTACGGACGAAACCACCAGCGTCCCCATGGTGCTCACCGCGGAATATACCTGGATCAGATCCGGGGTAACCGCCGTGGTGCCGAAGTCATAAAAGAGCTTGAGGGCCCAGTTGTTGCCCAGAGGAAGTTCGGTTGCGCTGTATACGTCCGAGCGCACCGGCTGCGCCACCGCGCCCTCTACCATGGCGATGCAGTTTACGCCCGCCGGAAGATAGGTGGAAGCATAGGTGCGCACTCCATGGAACGCGAAGAAGTCGTCCTCATTCGTCTGAATGTTGGCGTTATACGATTTATCCAGATACGCGCGGATTTGCCCATAAAAAGCGGGAGAGCACACAAGGTGGATCATATCCCGAGGCACGCCGTCCACAAAGTCGTTCTGCGTGGTTTCGATGGTCTGGATCAAGTCCTCCAGGATGGCCTCGATATTCGTTTCTGACGTCGTGAACGCCGTTCCCGCCGTCTGGGCGCATGCAAAAAATGCCCGCTCCAGTTCCCGCGCCATTGTCCGGGCGTGGTTTCTTGTCCGCCGTGCAATCAGGTCGGGAACTCCCAGTGTCGCCGCATCATAGCGCTCCAGATTCTCGATGATCTCCCGGTGCATATTGATGGGCACGTTCACGGGCCGGAGCTTGATGTCCGCTCCGATGCCATTTGCCGCCGCCGTTCCGTACTGCTGGGATACCGCGTTGGCGAACCGTTTTGCCTCTACAGACCCCGCATCAAAATCCCCGGATAAGTCCTGGTTCTTGAGCCGGGACGAAAGCATATAGCTCTCCACATTTTCGATGACTGCGCGGTACTGCTGCGCCAAAAGCACCAGCCCGCCGTCCGTGTTTAAAAAAGCAAGCGAAGTAATCCGCCCGCCGTTTGCTTCTGCCATTGTTTTTCCTCCTTAGAAATGTCGTTTGATTTGAAATGTTTCCTTATCCGCTCCCCCGGCCGGATTGCTTCCGGATTCCGGGAGGCTTGTCCCCGTCCTCCACGACGGGTTGCTCTGCACGACCTTTACAATCGCGTCTTCCATGGATGTATCCCCATCCGCGCGAGCCATCGCCAGAATAACGGCATCCTCGATGTGCTCGGGCTTGAGCCCGGCGGTGGCTGCCGCGATCATGGCATTCGCTTTTGCTTCGCGTTTTTCAGCTTTGAGTAATGCCTGTGCTGCTTGATTTTTGATATCCGCAAGACGTTCCGTCTCGGTTTTCTGTTCGTCTTTCCATTTGCGGTAGTCAGCAATTTCTTCTTTGCTTGGCATTCCTTTCAGCTTTTTTGCCAGCATCGCATCCGCGATTTTCTGCGCTTCGGATTTTACATCCGTTCCCGTTTTAGGCTCGTCAGCCCCTTCCTGGCCTGCGGTTTGTGTATCCATAGGATTTACCCCCGAAACCATTTCGGCCGATTTTGTCCCGGTTGTAGCTCCTGTAGACGCGCCATCCGCGTCCATGAAAGGATTCATTTTTAATTTCAGCATATTGCCTCCCCGTTTTAGGGCCGTCGCCCATTTCTCCCGGTTTTTCCCACACCGTAAAAGGGCAATAAAAAACCACCGCAAAGGGTGGTGGCTTGCATGTTGCTATAATTTTCTCAAAAGAAGAAGACCCGCGATTTGCGCAAGTTTCTCGTCGCTTTCTTCCTCAAGCCTTTTTTCGTGCCACGGAATTATTTTCTGCTTGCCAAACGGCGCTCTAAAGGCCCACTCAAACTCACCCAACGCCGCCCACGCCATTTCGGCGCCATACCAGAAATCTTCTGTTACAGGAAAAAAACCAAGCTTTAAAAGCAGTTCTATCCGTTCATTCGTCATGTATTTTTCCTCCCAAACAAAAAGAACGCCGGCAAGCGTTCTTTTAATCATGTATTACTTTTTCTATATCGTCGCGTTTGACAGTAATGTTATCCCAGTCTTTCGGGGATGAGCCAACATCCACGTCGAACACATCCTGGTCTCCGTATATCTCAACGACCGCTCCACGTCTGCCGTCTTTTAATAAAACAGCATCATACTGCTTAATAATCTCCAACTTCAATCCACCTCCTTAATCAATGCCGTAGTAAGCCATGTTTTGTCTTCACTGACTTTCCATCCCACGCGCACATTGGCAGGCTTCCCTTTATTGCCATATAACACCATGTACTGCGTATATCTGGTTCCGTATTGATCCGTATCTCCCGCTTTCGTCGGATATATCTTCGCCCTGTCCAGCAGCTCCTTTTGTAGCTCCTTCCAGTTAGATATATTATATCCCAAACGGCTTTCAAATGCACGTCCTTTTGCCCATCCGTCTGCATTATTTTTATTAAATAAATACTTTGTGAATTTTGCGTCGGCCGCCGCGGCTTTTTCGGCATTGGGCAGCGCCAGTTCCGGATGCTCCAGCAGTTTATTCCGGCGCCGGTAGTCCAGTTCCATGAACTGCCGCCGTTCCCCATCTGCCGCCTTGACCCGGCGGAAAACAGAAAAGGTCTTGGGCGCATCGTCACCCAAAACCAGCCGATACCGTTCATATTGCTTCTGATCCTCATATAGCCTGCGGTTTCGCGCCTGCTTCAATCGGTATCGTTCCAGGCTCTTCTCCGCCGCCTCGGCCTGTTTTTTCGTCCATCCGCTCCCGCCGACGTCAAAAGCCCGGTTGGAGAACTCCCTCATACTCGCATTTTCTTCCGGCGTGTGCAGTTCTTCAATATACTGCGTGACCACATGGCGGCATCGGGGGTGAAAATTCTGATACTCCCGGGAAAAGGGTGTGTCATAGAGATAGGGATAGCGCTCGTCACTCAAGTCCGTGCTGTAAACCCGGCCCTGGTAGGGCGTGCATATGGGGCAGGCCCCGGAATGGCTGGAAATGCGCACCAGGTGATTCCCGATCCGTTCCCCCAGGTTGATGTTGGCCGTGTTGCGAATCTCATGTTCGGTTGTCCGCGCTACCAGCTCCGCATAGGCGTCCAGCTGCATGTAGCAGGCTTTTCCATTCCGGACATACGATACGGATTCGATCCCCTTGTCCTTTAGCGCCTGGATCAACTGGGCCTGCATGACCTGCGTCGCCTGGCCCTTTGTCATGGCTTCTTCCGTCGCCCGCAGGGCGGCCTGCTGGATTTCCGTCTGCATATGCTGCCGCGCCGCGTCAACGGCCTCCATCAATAGAGTGTCAATATTGGCCTGGGAAGCCGCCACCGCCGCATCATCGGCCGCCGTCCATCCCCGAAATGACATGGCTTTCTTCCCGGCCGCCGCATATTGCCTTTTGACAGCGTCCGCAGATTCCTTCATCCCCTCGGAATACAGCGCCCGGACGTTCCCGCGGCTCCATTTCCGAGTATACACAAAAACGGCCGCAAAAATTGCCGCCGTTTTCGCAAGGAGCCGTTCCCTATATTCCTGATGCGTCCCCTTCGGGGGCTTCCCGGCTTCCGCCAGAAGCTCCTCCTGCGTCTTCCGGTATTTCTCTATTAGCCTGTCGATTCTGCTCAATGTTCCACTCCATCGGCTCATATGCCGCCGCATGCTCTCCCTCGATGGCGGCCAGCTCTTTCTCTGCCGCCGTGTCGTCCAGGTTGCCGAACCGCTTGATGGCGGTGAATTGGCTCATGAAGGCTTTGCCACCCGTAGCCCGTTCATAGAGCTCACTATCCTCCGTGATGTCGTTTGGCAGTCCGTCCTTCCAGGTGGTGGCAATATCCTTTGTATCCAGCGGAATGCCGCCCGCTGCCGCAATACAGCGAATAATCTTTTTCACCGTCTGGTCGTTGATGCCCACCAGCCGCCGCGCCTTGATAATGGGAGACGTCATGCGCAGCCGCAATGCCCGCCCGCTGTTGATCTCGCCCCGGCCTGCGCCCTCCAGAAAGGCCGCTCCCATCTCCGAAAGTGTATACATTTGGTTGGTCAGCCATTCAATCTCCCATCGTACGGCCTGCAAGTTTCCGTCCCATGTGAGATATTTCGGCGGTGGGGTGTCCGGACTTCCCACCTCAAAGAAATTTCCAGGCTTGACCAGCCATAGGCCCGTGATGGGGTCTTTCTCCTTCATGGAAGGCGGCCCCACAAGGGAAGGAGCGGAATGCTTGTCCAGAATCCGCTCCACACAGAAAATGCGCCATAAAAGCTGGCGCAGCGTGTCCTCAATGATGTCATAATCGGAAACGCCATAGAGGCTGTCAGATGTAGTGACGTTGGTGAGCACCTGAACGGCGTTTTCATCCAGCCCCGTCTGGAAACTTTCCCGGCCGAGAAGCCGGCCAAACTGGAGGGCGGCCTTGTCGCCCCGCTGGGTTTCCACTTCATATGTCCGCCGTTCATACCGCCCCGCCTCGTGAATCTCGATGCAGATTGTCCGGCCCGCCACAAAGGCAATCACCTGATAAAGAACGTTTTTCCGGTCACAAGCATCTACCACCGGGAACCAGTGCCGCGGCGGCGTGATGGAAACCCGGTCTTTCAGCACCTTCATCACGGCTTCACCATAGCGGGACACATCCATAAACCCCTCATACAGCACGTTGGAAAACTCCATGGCGTCCAGCGCGTCCTGCAAGGCATCCGTCCTGTCCCCCGCATCAATGACCGGAGGTTCCCCGCAGACAAAGTCCGCCGTTTTTTTGGTCAGTAGCTGCGGGTAATTGATGATCGTGGAAACGCGGGCGTCCCGCAGCCGAAGCTCCAGAGCCTTGTTGGCAAAGTGAATCCCAAATACGGTTCCATAGTCGCCCCGGAACATCCGCTCCGCTTTTTCATATTCTTTTAACCGTTCTTTTTCCTCGGGCGGCGGGAAGGGCTTTCCCGGCGCGATCCATTGTAAATCTGTCAGCATATCTCCCTCACATCATAATATCATATACGTGGACGCCGTGGGGCTTGCGCATGCCCTCAATGGCATAGCGCAGCGCCGCGATGGCGTCATCAAAAAAGGGCACCGGCTCATCCAGCCAAATCCCCCGCTTTTCGTCCCTTCTCCATTTCCATTGCTGCAATTCCCGCATCAGGTTCACGCAGGACGGATGCACATGGATTCTCCGCCCCTTCAGATAGTCGATCTGCGCACCCACGCTCCCGGGCTCCTTCTCCACTGCCCGAGCTTTCCACCCGGCATTTGCCCAGGTTTTGATCCGGTCTGGCTCTGCGCTGTCGCAAAACATCTCGGGTTCCCGCGGCATGGAGCAGGCGGCAATGATTTCCCCCGTGTCCTTTTCATAGTCGTACTGTTCCCGCAGCACATAGATTTCCCCATCCTTAAAGCCCACCAACAAAAGGGCATTGGCGTGGTTGTATCCAAAGTCCTGCCCGATATATACGGCGTCATAGTCGGCGATGTTCTGGCTGATGTTCTCTGCGCTCCAGTTGGTCAGGATCAGGCCGCCCACCTCGCCCCATTCTCCCAGGCCGTAAACCTGGTAGCCCTCCGGGTCCAGCTCCCGCCGCCGCATCATGCGCCGGTGAAATGCCTCGTCGATAAAGCGGTTATCCAGATAGGTGCTGTGGTGGGTAAACACATTGGTATCCGGAATATCGAAATAATCGTGCTTGATCCAGTGCGTCGCCGCCACCGGGTTGAAGGTAAACCGCATTTGATAGAAAAGACCGTCCGGCAGTTTTCCCCGCAGACGGTCGTCCAGAATATCCACGTCTTCCCGGGTAAACTCGGTGGCCTCCTCCAGCCATATATCCGTCAGGCTTCCCCGCTCAAAGGTGATGGACTTGATCTTCTCCCGCTGCCGGTCGTCATTCATGCCGCGAAAGATGATTTTCGCTCCGTTGACACACCGCAGCTCCAGCGGCGACAGAACAGCCTTCCAATAGCCCCAAAGCCCCATGCGGGAAACCGCTCCGCACAATTCCGCAAAGGTGCTGTCCCGGTTGGTAACCTCGCTTTTGCGCAGGGCCAAAAGGTTGCGGCCGCTGTCGTTCATCAGGCGCAGAATATAATGCTGGGCCGTATCCACGCTTTTCCCGCTTCCCGCGCTCCCCTTCAAAAGCACATAGCGGCACCGGCTCTCGTTGGCCGGCTCAAAAATTTTATTCGCTTGAATCCGAATTTTCCCCATAATCGATCACAACATGCAAGTCCAGATCCCCCGACACCTCGGCTTTTTCTGTGAATAGCCGCCACCGTTTTCCCATAAGCTCCGCCGCCTTGTTTACGTCGCTCAGCTTGGGCGGAATCTTTACGCAGACCGGCTCTTCCGTGTCCAATATCTGCTTCTTTCCGTTCTCGTCGTACCAGCTTTTATGCGTTTTGATAGTCACCACGACGGTTTCTTCTTCCTCCCGGCGCATTACCCGTGTCAGCGTCTCCATGACCTCCTGCGCAGTTGCAACGCGCTGTTCACTCATCTCTGCAAGCAGCTTGTCGATATATTCCCGTAAGTAAGGCTTTGACAGGTTTTCAGCACCCGTCTGCTTCGCCGTTTTTTTAGAATATCCCGCCCGCACTGCCGCCTCTGTAGCGTTTCCCGTCTCTATATAATACTCGGCAAAAGCCCGCTGTTTTGGTGTCAATGTCTTCATCCCATCACTTATATTCCTTCCCCGTCTGCGTATCCGTGAGGACGATCCGTTCCTCGATTCTGTATCCTGCCATCTTTGCCAGCCGGTGAACCATGCTGATAAACTCCATGGCACGCTTGTCCCGGTATCCGCTCCGATCCGCCTTCTGTATCGCTTCAGCCGCCGTCTTGTCCATGCAGTGGCTCGTGTTGTATAGGTTCATCCTGCCACCCTTTCCCATAACAAAAGCGCCTTCCCATAGGAGAGGCGCTTTATGCTTTCCGATTCTTTCACACAATACAATTATATCACCTGTTTTCGTTGCCCAGTATCACGTTTTCAAATTCCCAGCGATTGTTTTATATCTTTCAGAAACAGATTCTTATATCGATAAAACTGCGCTCTCTCACATGCCACCGTGCCCGCAAAGGTGTCAAAGTTATGCCGCCGCCCGTTCTGGCAGGAAAGCCAGATAGCATTCCGCAGTTTCTCCCTTTCTTTCTCGTCCGGGATGTCTGCCCCGATCTGCTCTCTTGCCACGGTTATCGCCCGCACGATCCGCGCCCGCTGGTGCAGTTCCAGCTTTTCCAACGCTTCCACCGCCGCCGCGGTCATGTCCCCTGGCGTCGTTCCGTGTGGCATCCCAACTATCTGTGCCGGGCTTGGCTCCATGATCCGCTTCCGTTCTTCCGCCAGCCACGCTTTGTATTCCTCATACTTTCGGACGTATTTCAGAACAATAACGCGGCTGTCCCAGTCGATCCTGTATTTCCCTCTTTTTTCCACTATGCAGCTCCGCCTCCCTATGGTATACTAGATATAGCATACATCATACAGAGCAGTATACCACCGGAAGCGTGGGTGCTGCTCTTTTTATGGGGTAATGCGCCCCGCTTTATTCCTCATCGCCATTGGTTGCGACATCAAAAAGTTCCAACGGAACAAAGAGTTGTGCGTTCTCGGTTTCATCGATTGCGCCATATACTAACCCATCCTCATATACAGGGACACACAACTGATTAAAAAACCCCAAGTCTTCGCCGGTGGCTTTGAAAAAGCTATCACAGTCGATTTCTATCATTTTGAAGTATCGTGCCATCATTAGATTCCTCCCCATCCATTCTTGCTCCGCAGTTGGGGCAATAATTTGACCGTGTTTGGCGATAGTCTCCTTTTGTCAGGGCATCCGCTCCACAAACGGAACACTGAATATCTATATCTTCACCGTATATCCACCGTCCATGCCTCACCGGCGCAACTGTATCAATATACATAGTGTCACCCACTAATTCGTGGACAGGAACCCCAAGGACACGCGAAATTTTTTGTATTATCTCTATGCGCGGCGATATTTTGCCGGTTTCATACTTAGAAACCACTGCACGTTTTACCCCTATTTTATTTGCGAGTTCTTCTTGCGAAAGCCCTTTTCTTTTTCTGTATTCTCTGATTTTGTTAGTCATTATAAACCCCTCTCTAAAACTATTGTATCCTCTGCTGTCCAGATCATAGTCCTCGCTAAACAACGCATCTATTGACACATTAAGCGCGCGGGCGATGTTTATTAAATTTTCTGCCTGCATAGATTTGTTATCTCGCTTTATTATTGCATATAATGTGTTAGCTGAAATCCCTGTCATTTTGCTCAATCGTTGAACAGTAATATTTTTTTTCTTCAAAATATCTTTTAGCCGTTTACCTAGTCCCATATTAAACACCTCTCCAAAACTATTGTATCCTTATGCAATCACTATCTTTGCCTCCGCTGTAGCAGAGGTAATAGGGTGCGCTTTCTGGTTCAAATGTTTTTAGGTATTGTATAGCCCTGCGCTCTTTTTCCCTGTTCATTCTTCTCCTCCCTCACTCTTACCTTCACGCCCTCGCCCTGCCAGAAGCCCTGGTATATCCCCTTGACGTGCCTGCGGTCGTCGTCCTCGATAACCCAGCCCTTCAAGCTGTCTTCGATGAGCTTTGTTAGATATCCATGGTTGGAGCAGTCCAGGCGCGAATTGTAGTAAAATTCCAGTATGACCGGGCCCTTCATAGGCTTCCTGGGGATTTTCTGCGCAAGCAGCTCCGCCCACACTTTCTCATGGATACGCGCCGCATCCGCGTTTCTCTTTGCCCAGTGCTTCCCTGCATACACCGCGTTAAACCCGTAGTCCTTCGCCGTCACCTTGATTGGCAGTATGATTTCCAGCATTTTTTATCCCCACTGTTCTGCCATGGCTTTCGCCACTCCAGGAAAAGTTTTGCTACGCATTTTTGCACGATCCGCACCCGGTGACATGTAGTACAGGCGTTCCTGTCTGCTTTTTGGCAGACTGCGCATGTGTGTGCTCACATCGTTTGTCGGAATAAGCGGCGGCAATCCCTTCAGCCATAAGCATGTTGCCTTTTTCTCCGGGTGGCCAAACATCCATGGTTGTATGATCTGATCCGGCTTCCGATATTCCGTTGACATTATTCCTATCGGGTTTTCAATCGCTATTCTGTCGCATTTCGCTCCCACAAATTGCAAAAAAAAGTGTATGGCGGCCTGTTGACTTCCATCAGCACGCTTCTCGGAAAACCACCTTGCTCCGCTTACGGCCAGATGTGTACACGGCGGAAAGGCCAGGATCATGTCCCAATTCATTTTTAAAAGCTCTATGGCATCAACCTGTATGTGCCATTCCGGATGCCCTCCGCTACATGGTTCAATATCACAACTATATGCTTCATGTCCTCTCGCTCTGAACGCCTTGCAAACCGCCTGAGATTCTTCGCATGCTACCAGTATTCTCATAAGCATCACCCCGCCCGAAACAGCGGGCACCTTTTCACCCACAAGGTCTTGCCTCCTTCTACAATCATTTCCTCCACTTCCCAGCCCGGCACCGGAGCCCAGCGGATATCCCCGTTTTTCTTCAGCCCAACCCGTGGACATATATTTTCCGGGTTGGTGGCGTGATAACAGCTCCAGCATAGCTGCTCCCCCTGGCTTGTCTGCGGTTTGCGTACATACCGGATTCCCCGCTCCCGGGCCTGGGTCTGTACCGCCCCAATCGTCCGCCCAAGAATATATGCAATTTCGCTGGCCGTGTGGGTTTTTCCCAGCTTCTCAAGCCGCTGCAACTCTCTTTCACCCCATGGTTTCCCGTGGTTCTTTGCACTTTTCATACTTTCCCTCCGCCTCTACCAGCTCCCGTATATGTTCTATAGACCCCAGGCGTTGGTATTCTTCCAGCTCACGCTGCATGGCCCGGATCACACAAACCGCCTCTTTTGTCCTTGCTTCCCCGCATACTCCTGGAAAGCTGCATCGGATTCCAAGGATAACAGCGTTTACTTCGATTGGGCTCATTCTTTACCCCTTCCCTCAAAATGGCAGATCGTCATCATCCGGCATATACCCGTCGTCCGGCGCAAACATGCCGTCTTTTGCTTCCCTGTTTTCCGCCCCTTTGGGCTTGGCCAGAAATTCCACATCATCGGCCTGAATCTCGGTCACGTAGCGTTTTGTGCCGTCTTTAGCATCGTAACTCCGGGTCCGAAGCTCGCCGCAAACCGCCGCCTGCTGGCCTTTCACGAGATATTTTGCGCAGTTATCCGCCAGGCCCCGCCATGCCACGACATTCAGAAAATCTGTCTCCTCCCGGTTCATCCGCCGCGTCACCGCAACGGTGAACGTTGCCACCGATATGTCATTGGGCGTTGTTTTCAGCTCCGGCGCTTTAGTCAGCCGCCCGATAATAAATACTTTGTTCATGCTTCTCCCTCCAAAAGTCTTTTGATCTCTTCCCTGCGTTCCTTCGCTGCCTGCATGCGCAGGCTTTTTCCTGGGAACTCCACGGGATGGCACACCCCTAATATCCGATCATAGATCCGCTGGTATGCCAGTCCCGCCTCTTTAAAATCCTTCTGTGCAAGATTCGTCGTGATGATTAACGGCCGGCCGCTTTTAATACGCGTGTCCATCACCTCGAACACTTTCTCCTGGCTAAAGCTGCTATCCCGCTCTACCCCCATATCGTCAATTAGAACAAGCTCGGCCTCCTCAACGTCTTTTAAAACCTCGCTCTGGTCTCCATAGTTGGACTGGATGCTGCTCAACAGCTTGGGCAGACTGGTCGCCAGCACGAAAATCCCCTTGTCAATGAGGGCGTTGGCGATGCAGTAGGCCGCATAACTCTTTCCAGCTCCTACACCTCCGTAAAGCAGCAAGCCGATATTCTCGCTTCTCACTTTCGCCCATTGCTCCACATACCGCTGGCAAATCCGCATCTGCTCCGGGTTGTATCCCCGGTCGTTTGCAAACGTCCATGTCTGGCAAACCGTGTCGCCAATCCCCTGCCGCCGCAGTTCCCGGATACGCCGCTGCACCTCCATCCGCCGCAGTTCTTCCTGCTCCTTCTCATGGGCTTTGCGTTTGCATGTACAGGCGACGCGAACCTTGCGCAGCTTTCCATCCGGAAAGGGAATCATGGCCTCTTTGGGTGTTCCGCAGCGCCCGCAGATCAAAAGTCCGTTTTCATTCAAATAATCGTCGGGCTGTTCCGGGTTCGCCTCTCGGCTCTTTTGGATCATCGCGTCAAGTACCGCATCAATCGTACCAGTCTCCAACGTACTTCTCCTCCTCCTTGTTTGCATATTTCCCCTCCAGCACTTTGGCCATATTGGCGTCCCGCACCAGCCAGTCAAAATCTGCCCGCCAGTTTCTCTCATTCCCGCCGTTCAAGAACCGGCTCTCTCCCGCCAGCCGGAACAGCTTCTCAAAATCCTCCAGGGCATATCCCGAGGAATACCTTGCCTTGACCGCTCTTTCTCTGGCGTCCGATACTTTCATGCAGCGGTTTAGCTTCGGGCAGAGATCGTTATACAGGTTTACGATTTTCTGATAAGGGATCCCAGGCGCGCGCGCTTCTTCTACTTCTTCTCTGTTTTCGTTTGTGTTTATGTCTTTGTTTCTGTTTATTATTGTTCTTTCATCTCTTAAAGCATTCTGCTCCGATCTCTTATGCGAATCTTCTCCTGGCTCTTCTGCTTCCTCTTCTTCGATCTCTTTAACATAAAATGACATCATGCGGAATTTTCCCGATTGCCCAGCCTTCCCGGGTATATAATCGATTAGCCCGCGCTGCTTTAATTTGTTCTTTGCCGTCGCAAGGCCGGGGATAGACAATCCGGTCAGCTGCTGCAAAATCCGATTGCTCGCTGTAAACTCGGTTTTCCACATAACATGGTTGTTTATGTGCATCAAGGCGTGCCATAACGCAATCTCGCTTGTGGTCAGTGAGTTATACACCAAATAATCGTAAAACTTGTTCGTCTCAACCAGATAGTTCATCTCTTCCCCCGTTTTTCCCATTCTTCCATGAGCGCCGCCAGTTCGGCGGGCGTTTTCGTCTCGATCCCCTGTTCCCGGCATTCCCCTATGATAAGCTTGATCAGCCGCGACATCTGCGCCGTGTCATACTCCGAAGAGCCATAGTAGGAGACCACGTTCACATACCCATCCAGTTTACTATCTCCCATAATTTCGGCGATCCATCCAATTCCGCCCTTCTGCCAGTGCCTAATATATGCTTCCGCTGCGTCTTTTCTTATGGGGTATATATAAGAGTTCCCGCCAATGTTCTTCACTGTCTCCCGGTAAATCTCTTCTTTGGAAACCCCGGTCTTTTCCGCCAGCCGGTCCATCAGCACCCAGGCATAGGCGTTGGCGTCCAGGCTCCGCCTCTCCCGGTGTTTGGATATGGCCAGGTCCAGGGCCGGGCAGCTATGCAGCTCGTCATAAATCCGCCGCATGGCCCCCACGGCTTTCCCGGCAATTCGGAAGGACGCCAACGTTTCCCCCTCATAGGTCGTCGTCAGGGACATGCCTTCGCATAATACCTTATCCATCCGAATCCCCCTTTTTGTACAGCAGCCTGCTTTCCTCCCAATCCGGGTACTGGCTTTGCAGGTATGCCCGGATGCGCCGCCCCATGGCTTCCCGTTCCTCTTTGGTTCCGTTGTCATAGCGGTCATGGCAGTTCCCCGGGCCAAAGCCCGTGCAGAGCGTCACGATATTTTCCGGGATCCCCAGCCCGCCGTGGGCGCGGCTGATATAATGGGCATTGGGCGCCGCGTTCACGCTGGCCCCGCAAAGCACGCAGCAGCCCTTGTCCCGCTCCCATACTTCCCGCTTCACCCGGGCCGGGATGTCGCATGCCTTAGCCCGTTTGCTTTTCATCCTGTTCACGCCTCCCGTGCCTGCCAGTTCTCGCAGTATGTCCCATATAGCCCATTCCCCTTCAGCCAATTTCGGAACTCCTCCAGCAGAGGTTCCAGCGGCGGTGCCTCGTCTCTGCGGTATGTTTCTGTATAGATAGGGGCAAAGTTTTTGCTGTTCGTCACCACATACACCATGCGTTCCGCTTCGGGAACCAGCGTCAGATATATGGGGGTTTGCGCGTTATGCAGAAATTTTCCGGGCTCGTAATGTCCCGTATACTTGTAGTCATAGACCACGCCCGCCTTGAGGCAGTCCAGCCGCCCATAGATCAGGAAGTCACCCATAGGCTTTGCCAGCTTCACCTGATAGCATCCGCCCCATGTGGGTATATAATTTTCCTCCGCCCATTCCTCAAAGGCAAACCCTGTCTTTGCCGCCTCTCCTGGCTCCGAGGGCTTGCGCAGCAGGGTATCCACAAAAGAATCCCATGCTTCTTCGCCTCCAATCCGCAGCAGATAGCTCCAGCTATTGAGCAGGCTCGCTGTCATCAGATACATAGGCCCCCGCCTCCTTGTCCCAGTGCATGCGAAGTTCCTTCAGCTTCTCCTTAAAGCGGTGCTTTGCCTCCTTGCCGCTGGTCAGGCAGTGTTCCGCATCCCGGATCGCCGCCTGCACATCCAGAATTGTCTGGGCTGTCATGGCCTCGATCTGGGGAACAAGCCGCTCCATAACCGCCTCATAGGCTCTCCGCTCGGCCTCATACCGCTGCGCGTCCTCTTGAATGTTTTGCTGCACCTTCTCAAACAGCCGGGTCAAAAAGTCATTGGGCGTATCCTCCCCCAGCTCGGGGATGGTGTATTTCCCATGGATTCCATGGGTTCCTTTGGCGAAATACCGCTCGCAGTTGGTGAACCCGATGACACGGTTCTGCCCTTCCATCTCCATAAAACCACCCAGGTCCATGGGCTGCCAGATATTATCCTTGGTCGATCCCTCCACCAGGATTCTAAGCCGCGTGCTGTCGTCGTCCTTTTCCTCCTTGGCGTGAAAGATCACCACCACATTTTTGTTCAGCTTGTAAAAGCAATCATTGACGAACCGGGCAAATTCCGCTCCGACAACGCCATAGCCCTGCATCGTCAGCCGCCCGTTTTTCTGGCCGTTCTTTGCGTTCTGCCGGATTGCCCAGGGCTTCATAAGGTCTAAAAGCTGCCCTCCCGTGTCGATCACCAGAGTTTCATACTCCGTCAGGTTCTCCGGGCGCAGGTCCTTGAGCAATTCGTCATAGGTCTGCACATCCGCCGTATCCGTCCGATGCCGGGCATTCACCCGCAGAACGCCCTTATCCACGTCGATCAGCAGCGGCTTGGGTGCAGACAGGGCCAGCGTCGTTTTCCCGATCCCCGGATATCCTGCAATCAGCATCCGGATTTTTTTCTCTCCCATGGCCATTTCAAAAGGTTTTCTAATTGCCATTCCTCTTTCTCCTTTTCTTCGTAATATTCTCTTTGGGGTTCCTCCGGCTCCCGCTCATACCCCCACTTTTCACAGTTCACGATGTAGGGCGGGTCTCCTTCATGCGTCATCCTTCTGTTCTCCATTCGTGGGCCTTCTTATACCAAAAATCCGCATTCTTTTGGGCCCTATCCAGCGCTTCCTCCAAGTCCATAATTTTCCCTTCCAGCCTGGCAATAATCTTCATCGGTCTTTCTTCGCTCATTTCGTTTTCCTCCATACTGTCACCGGCCTCCCGGTCGTTTTGTCAATCCGTATCCCGCAGGGTTCCACCCTTCCTGCCTTTCTCAGCTCGGTCAGCCGCGGGGCCGCAGCGTTGCGCTCATGAAACCCCAATTTCTCGGCAATCTCCCGCGCCGTCATCTCACGGCCATCCAACACCGCCAAAATCTCTTTCTTGCGCGTCTCCCTGTCCATCGCTTCATAGCTTTCCCGCCGTGTCTGCCGGGGAATGTCCGTCACGCGAGTTGCAACCGCCCTCTCCCGCGTTCCGTCTGTCCCGGCGGGTATTTCATCCACCAGGCTTGCCGCAACGCTTAAAAACCTGTTTTGGAGCTCCGGCGTTGGGTCGGCGTATCCGTGCTCAATTTTGCTATACAGCGTCTTATCGATCCTATGCGTCTCCGGGCATTCATCCAGCCGCAGGTCTTTGAATGTAATCCCATGCTGTAGGCGGATTTTCCGCATCTGCTCCCCCGTCATGTTCTTCCCCCTCTCTTGTATTGTTTTCGTCCGTGTGATATACTGTATTTAGTATTCTGTAGGGATTGGGCCGCGTCAGCGGCTCTTTCTCTATCTTAAAATTTTCATCAGCTTGTCCATGATCCGCTCCGGCAGCTTGTCCGCCAGGAGAGCAATTCCAAAAACGACTGCCGCCGCTGCGGTGATTCCGATGGCTAACTGCATCTCTCTTCCTCCATGAGCATCAGCTCCGCAAGGTCGCATGCAGCAAGGTACTCCTTTTCATGCCGGGTTCCAGCATGCACATCCCGCACCCGTTCTTTGAAAGCGGAAAGATCGCTGAACCAGCACCCTGCGCGGACAAAAATATTTCCGTCCCTATCCGCGAAAAAGTATGTCTTTCGTTTCTCGCTTCCGATACGGTCGATGGCAACATATCTGCCGCCAGATACGCGTCCCCTTTCAAAGCTACACCACTCACCAAAGCTACACCACTCACCAAAGCTGCATCGCTCGCCAAAGCTGCATTCCTCGCCAAAGCTGCACCCCTCGCCAAAGCTGCATCGCTCACCAAAGCTGCACCACCTGCCAAAGCTGCACCCCTTGCCAAAGCGGCACCCCTTGCCAAAGCGGCATCGCTCGCCAAAGCGGCACCACATGCCAAAGCTACACCACTCACCAAAGCTACACCACTCACCAAAGCTGCATCGCTCGCCAAAGCTGCATTCCTCGCCAAA
>QWCE01001853.1_pt1 | contig 33143 bp, 31 predicted proteins | sample 1972531 | NCBI WGS metagenome assembly QWCE01 (sample SAMN09866716, study PRJNA288562) | Human gut metagenome isolate term4_stool, whole genome shotgun sequencing... | reverse complement strand
AGAGATAATACCAGATATTAAATTTTCTACAGATATAATTGTAGGGTTCCCTGGTGAAACAGATGAAGACTTTGAAGAAACAATAGATGTAGTTAAGAAAATGAATTTTGAACAAATATATATGTTCATATACTCAAAAAGAGAAGGAACACCTGCAGCTAAAATGGAGCAAGTTAAAAAAGAAGATGCTACTAGAAGATTTAATATATTAAAAGAAACATATGAAGAAATGCAAAAAGAAAATATGGAAAAATATGTAGGAACAAAAGAAGAAGTAATTATAGACGGGATATCTAAAAAGAATGAAGATATGCTATCTGCAAGAACTGATTCAAACAAGCAAATAATAATTCCTAAATATGATAATTGGAAATTAGGAGATTATGTTGAAGTAGAGATTATAGAAAATCATATGTGGTTTTTAGAAGGTAAGAAAATATAAGAAATACAATAATAAAATAAAAGAAATAGCAAAGATAGATAAAATAGGAGATAATAATGAAAATAGGTATAGTAGGATTACCAAATGTAGGAAAAAGTACATTATTTAATAGTATGACAAAAGCTGGAGCAGAAAGTGCAAATTATCCATTTTGTACAATTGAACCAAATGTGGGAATGGTAACTGTTCCAGATAAGAGATTAGAAGTACTTTCTAAAATGTTTTTAAGTAAAAAAATAGTACCAACATATATTGAGTTTGTAGATATTGCAGGATTAGTTAAAGGAGCAAGCAAGGGTGAAGGGCTTGGAAATAAGTTCTTATCACATATACGTGAAGTAGATAGTATAGTAGAAGTTGTAAGATGCTTTGAAGATGAAAATGTTGTACATGTAGATGGTAGTGTAGACCCAGTAAGAGATGTTGAAATAATTAATTTGGAATTAATATATGCAGATTTAGATACAATAGCAAAAAGAAAAGGAAAAGTAGAAAAGAACTTAAAAGCTGATAAGAGTTACTTAAAAGAATTTGAATTACTAGAAAGAATTGAAAAGGTATTAGAAGAAGGAATGCCAGCAAGATCAATTGACTTAGATGAAGAAGAAGAACTTATGATTAAAGAAATGCAACTACTTACTAGAAAACCAATAATCTATGTTGCAAATATTGATGAAGAATCAATAGGTTCAAAAAACGGTATGGTAGATAAGTTAGAAGAATATGCAAAAACAGAAAGTGCTAAGGTTATACCACTTTCTGTTAAGATAGAAGAAGAAATTTCTTCGTTAAATGATGATGAAAAAAAAGAAATGCTAGAAGCAATGGGACTTGAAGAATCAGGATTAGATAAGCTAATTGTTGCAAGCTATGATATACTAGGATTAATGTCTTTTTTAACTGCAGGAGAGATGGAAACTAGAGCTTGGACAATAAAAAAAGGAACAAAGGCACCAGAAGCTGCAGGTAAGATACATTCAGATATACAAAGAGGCTTTATTAAGGCGGAAATAGTGTCATATGATGATTTAATAGAAGCAGGAAGTATGGTTAAGGCTAGAGAAAAAGGCCTTGTTAGAATGGAAGGAAAAGACTATATTATGCAAGAAGGAGATATAGTTGAATTTAGATTTAATGTATAATGGAGTAATTAAAATATGTTAGAGATTATAATTGTAGCAGTTTTAGGCATATTGCTTTTGGGCTATATGGTTAAAAAGTCTACTAAAAATAATAATTTAATAACAAAAATATTAATAATATTGGAAATATTAGCAATATGCTATTTACCATTTCAATACTATAGTAATGTGCAAGTAGGAATATTTGCAAAGATACTTGTATATATATTTGCAATAATATTACCTTTAATAATTATTATATATGAAGTAGTAACTGGTAAAAACTATAGTGAAAGTTTGGTAATTATAATTGCAAATTACTTTTTAAAAAAAGGAAATAGCAAGAAAGCGAAGGAAATATTAATAAGAAATATACGAAAAAATCCTAAATCATATATTATGCATAAAAAATTAGGACAAATATATGAAAAAGAAGGTGGAATTAGAAGAGCAATATATGAGTATTTAACTGTTATTGAAATTAACAAAGTTGAATATGAAACAATGCTTAAGATAATATCGTTATTAGAAGTATTAGACCAAAAAGAAGAAGCAATAGAATTATTAGATAGGTTAATTACACTTCAAAAAGGATATCCTGAAGCATATATTAGATATGCAGAATTATTAGAAGAAAAAGAATTAAAAAAAGATGCTGTAAAGGTATATTTAGAAGGAATAAAATATAATCCAGACAATTTCATATTACATTATAATTTAGCAACACTATATGTAAAATTAGATGAATATAGTATGGCTAAAAGTTGTTTGCAAGAAGCAATTAGGATAAATCCTAGATCATATATTACTATGTTAAATTTAGGGCAAATATTATTAATTGAACAAGACTATGAAGGAGCAAAAAGTTATTTAGATGAAGCATTAAAAGATGAAAAGATTAGAGATATTGTATATTACGAATATGCAAAAATTGATATACTTGAAGAACAGAAAGAGGAAGCCCTTACAATGCTTAATATGGCATTAGATATTAACCCAGATATAATAGAAAAAATAAATAATAATGAAATATTTAAAGATATTAGGCAAGATACAATAGTTAAGGTTCAATTAGTTAAAAATGAAAGACCTAAGTTAAATATTAAAAGTGTAGAGATGATAAACAAGCTTGAAGAGACATTGGAAATAGCAGTAGCGTTAGGACAAAATGAGAAAAAAGTAATTAGAGAAACTAAAATAAATAATATTATTAAAAGCAAAAGTGAAAATAGGAGTATTGAGGAACTTATTAAAAACTTTCAACAAACACAGGAGTTTTTAGCAAAACATGTTAAAAATGCAGATAAGGAATTTAGTAAGCATTTCTATGGAGATAAGGGAAAACATAGTATATATAATGATGAACAAAAAGCTACAAATAGTGAAAAAGAATTAAAAGAAGATGACAAAACATAGAAAATGATATAATATATAATTAAGTATAAAGGAGATAGAAATGAAAATAACTTCAAATAAAGAAAATATGGGATTATATCAATCACTATTATTATTAATGATATTTGCAATATTAATAGTAAATATAATGATTGCTGTAACATTAAGTACAATTATTAAAAAGCAACAAATAATAAACAAAAAATATATTGATGCAATTGAACAACAAGCATTAAAAGAAAATATGTTAAATATTGGAAATGATGTGGATGGTAGTAAATAGTATGAGGATTAATATATTAAAAATTATATAAAAAATACTTAGTACATATTAATTTAAAGGGGAGCTTATGCTCCTTTTTACATATAATTTATTTTTGTATATATATAATTTATATATAAATATATTGTATGCTAACTAAAAATAATAATAACAAATAAATAATAAATAAAAGATATAAGGAGTAAAATTGGATAATATAGAAAAGTTAAAAAAACTAGTAGAAGAAAGTAATAATATATTATTCTTTGGTGGAGCTGGTGTATCTACTGAAAGCGGAATACCTGATTTTAGGAGTAAGGATGGATTATATAATCAAAAGTATAAGTATTCACCTGAAGTAATACTTAGTCATAGTTTCTTTTTAAATAATACAAAAGATTTTTATGATTTTTATAGGGAAAAGATGAATTCATTAAAATATGAGCCAAATATTACACATAGAAAACTTGCAGAGTTAGAAGAAAAAGGAAAATTAAAAGCAGTAATTACTCAGAATATTGATGGGTTACATCAAAAGGCTGGATCAAAAAAAGTACTAGAATTACATGGAAGTGTTTTAAGAAATTATTGTATGAAATGTAATAAGTTTTATGATGCTAAATATGTATTTGAAGGAAAAGATATACCAAAGTGTAAGTGTGGTGGAATAATCAAACCAGATGTTGTATTATACCAAGAACCATTAGATTATGATGTATTTGAAGAAGCAGTAAAAAAAATATCAAATGCAGACCTTTTAATAGTTGCAGGTACATCTCTTACAGTTAATCCAGCTTGTAGTTTAATACAGTATTTTAACGGTAAGAACTTAGTTTTAATTAATAGGGATGCTACACCATATGACAATAGAGCTGACTTATTAATTAGAGAAAGTTTAGGTAAGGTATTTAGTAATATATAATACTTTTTTAAGATATATATTATAAAACCTTTTTAAAATAAAATTGATGAAATATAATATATGTAATATATGAGGAGGTATATATATGAAAATTAGAGCAGCGGTAGTAAATGCTGTAAACCAAGATTACAAAATAGAAGAAGTAAATATTGAAGAACCAAGATTAAATGAAGTATTAGTTAAAATAGTTGCAGCAGGAATTTGTCACTCAGATGAAGCATTTAGATTAGGAGAAGCAGCATATACATTTCCAGCAGTATTTGGACATGAAGGAGCAGGTATTGTTGAAAAGGTAGGAGAGGCAGTAACTGATATTAAACCAGGTGACCACGTAGTTATATCATATGCATATTGTGGTAAGTGTAAAGAATGTAGAGAAGGACATCCTTCAACTTGTGAAAAATGGCCACTTATGAATTTTGGAACAAGAATTGATGGAACAACAACACTACATAAATTAGATGGAGAAAACATTGTAAATATATTAGGACAAGCATCACTTGCAGAGTATACTTTAGTACATGAAAATAATATAACTAAAGTAGATAATGATGTAGACTTAAGATATGCAGGACCATTAGGATGTGGTTTCTTAACAGGACTAGGAGCAGTATATAATGGAATAAAACCAGAACCAAATTCATCAATGATAGTATTTGGAACAGGTACAGTAGGAGATGCATGCATAATGGCAGCTAAAGCAATTGGATGTAATCCAATTATAGCTATAGACATACATGAGCATAGATTAGATGAAGCATTAGAACTTGGTGCAACACACAAAATTAACTCAAGTAATTGTGAAAATGTATTAGAAGAAATACATAAAATATGTAATGGTGGAATGAGCGTAATTGATACAACAGGTGTTGAAAGCGTAATGAAACTTGCATTAGACGCAACTGCACAAGGTGGAACATATGCACCACTTGCAGTTACATCTAATGATCTAACAATGAAACCATTTTTAGACTTAGTAGCTACTACAAAAACAATAAAAGGTGTATTAATGGGTAACGCAGTACCACAAGTTAGCATAAAACAAATGTTAGACCTAAATAAAGCTGGATTATTCCCATTTGAAAAAATATGTAAGTTTTACGATTTTGAAGATGTTAATCAAGCAGCAAATGACTCAAACAGTGGTAAGACATTAAAACCAATATTAATTGTAGATAAGGAATATATACCAAATAATTAATTTTAAAAGAGCTAATTACAATTAAATATATAATAAATAATGTATATAATTGACATTAAAGCACTTAGGCTGTATAATAGAATATAGAAATTGACAGAAAGAAGAGTGAGGCATCTCACTCTTTCTTATGTATATGGGAAATGTTCAAATTGAAAGGAAAAAATTAGATGAAATCTATAAATATGAAAGAGCTTTTAATAGCGATGGACCAATTAGAAAAAGAAGAAGGAATGGATAAAGAATTCCTATTAGATGCACTTAAAACAGCTTTAGAAATAGCATATCAAGAAAACTATGACACAGAAGAAATAGTAACAGTAGATATTAAAGATGGTGATATAGTTGTTTATGCTGAAAAAGAAGTAGTAGAAAAAGTTAAAAATAATGATGTTGAAATTAGCTTAAAAGATGCTAAAAAGATAAAGAAAAGTGCTAAAATAGGAGATAAGGTAAAGCAAGTAATTGTTCCTAAAAACTTTGGAAGAATAGCAGTACAAAAAGGAAAACAAGTAATTGTACAAAAATTAAGAGAAAAAGAAAAAGAAGTTAGAATGGAAGAATATACTGCAAAACAAGGGGAAATAATAACTGGAATAATTCAAAAAGCAGATGGTGGAGCAGTAATACTTGATTTAGGTAAATTAGAAGGGGTAATGACTCCTAGAGAACAAGTAGAAACAGAAGAATACTTAGTAAATAAGAAGTTAAGAGTATATGTACAAGGTGTAGTTAAAAGAGATAGAGGAGATATACAAGTACTAGTTTCTAGAAAAGACCCAAATTTTGTAAAAAGATTATTTGAATATGAAATACCAGAAATAGATGAAGGTATAATAGAAATAAAATCAGTTGCAAGAGATGCAGGAAATAGATCAAAAGTAGCAGTGTATTCAAGTAATGAAAACATAGATCCAGTAGGATCATGTGTTGGTCAAAAAGGAATGAGAATACAAAATATAATAGATGAAATTAATGGTGAAAAAATAGATGTTGTAGAATGGAGTGAAGACCCATCAAAGTTCATATCTGAAGCATTACTACCTGCAGAAATAATGGCAGTAGACATTAATGAAGAAAACAATTTTGCACAAGTTATAGTACCAGATGATCAATTATCACTTGCAATCGGAAAAAGAGGGCAAAATGTAAGACTTGCAGTAACACTTACTGGATGGAAAATAGATATAAAAAGTATTAGTCAATTTAAACAAATACTTGCAGGTGATATGGAAAATCCATTAGAAAAAGCAATAAGAGAAGCAAAAGAGAAAAAAGAATTAGAAGAAAAAAGAGAAGCAGAAAAAGAAAAGCAAAAAGAAATAGATGAAACTTTTAAAGAAGGAAAAACTAAAAAAGAAGTAGAACAAGAAGTTGAAGAAGAACTAAATGAAATATTTGAAATAGTAACATCAAAAGATGAAGAGGAAAAAAAGCAAGATGAGGAATAGTAAGAATACGAGAACTTGTAAAGGATGTTTTAAAAAATATGATAAACAAAACCATGATATGATAGCAATATGTTATGATAATAAGAATAATAATTACATGGTATATGAAAATCAAGAAGAAAAAAAGCAAGGGCTTGGAAGATCACTATATATATGCAAAAATAATAAATGCATAGATAAAGCAATAACTAAAAACACTATAGCAGGATATTTTAGAAAAAAATTAGATAAAAAAACAATAGAAAAATTAGAAGAGATAAAAACAAAATTAATAAATTAAATATAAAAGCACAATATAAAAGGGGGCATATTTGAAAAAACTATATGAAATAGCAAAAGATTTAAATATGAAAAACAAAGAAATTATAGAAGTTGCAAAAGAAATTGGAATTGATATAAAAAACCATTTAAACAGCGTAACAGAAGATGAAGAAAAGAAATTATTAGAAAAAATTAGTAATAGGAGTGATAAGAAGGAAAAAGTGAAAAAAGAAACAGAAATTAAAAAGAATAAAGAAAATAAAAAAGAACAAGAAAAAAATAATCAAGAACAAGTAATTATTAGAAGAGAAGTTATATTAAAAGAAGAAAAAGAAAAAAATAAAAATGGTAAAAAAACAGATAGAGAAAAAGTGATAGGAAAAATACAAAAAAATACACAAAAAGACTATAATATTGTGTATAAAAAAGAAGAAAACAGACCACTTACTATTGATGAGCTTTTTGGGATATCTAAACCAAAAGAAGAAGCAAAAACAAATACTAAGTCAAATGTTAAATTAGAAAATAGCAATGAAGATAATAAAAGTTCAAAAAAATCTAAGGAAAAAGTAAATAATTCTAATAATACTAAAAAATCTATTAGTGATAAGACAACAACTGATAGTTCTAATAATACTGGAAATAATAGAAAAAATAATAATTCTAATAATAGCTTTAATAAAAATGATAGAAAAAATGGACATAATAAAAATAATTCATTTAATAGAAATGATAAAAATTTTAAAAATGATAAAAGCAAAAATGATTTCAAAAAAACAAGAAATAATTCTAAATTTAATACCCCTGAAGATCAAATAGATGAAAATGAAAAAATACTTGCGGAAAGAGATTTGGAAAGAAAAAAATCTAGACAAAAAGATAAAGAAAAAGAATTAATTAAACAAGAAACTATAGGAAAGAAAAAAGTAAATAGAGAAGAAGATTATGATAATTTTGATCCAGAAAATTTAAATATGTTAATAGGACAAGAAGGAATATCAGAAATTATTGAAAGTGGAGATATTTTTGATATGTATTCAGGACCTATAAGAAGAAAAAAGACAAATAAGGAAAAAGAAAGAAGAAAAAAGAAAAACAAAGAAAAACAAGAACAAGCTAAATTAACACATATTACCATAGGTGATACTATAACAGTAAAAGATTTAGCACAAGAACTTAAAGTAACTGTTGGAGACATACTTAAGAAATTGATGGATCAAGGAATAATGACAACATTAAATAATTCATTAGACTTTGAAACTGCATTTTTAATAGCAGAAGAATATGGAATAAAAGTTTCTAAAAAGAAAGTTGTATCATATGAAGACCAATTATTTGATGAAAGTGAAGATAAGGAAAGCGAATTAAAAGAAAGACCACCAGTTGTTGTAATAATGGGACACGTAGACCATGGTAAAACATCATTATTAGATGCAATAAGACATACAAATAAGATTGGTGAAGAAGCAGGTGGTATAACACAACATATTGGTGCATACCAAGTAGAAGCAAATGGAAAACTAATTACTTTCTTAGATACACCAGGACACGAAGCCTTTACTTCAATGAGAGCTAGAGGAGCAAAAGCAACAGATATAGCAGTACTTGTGGTAGCGGCAAATGATGGAATAATGCCTCAAACAGTTGAAGCAATTAATCATGCTAAAGCGGCAGAAATACCAATTATTGTTGCAATAAACAAGATCGACTTACCTGGAGTAAATCCTGAAAGAATAAAACAAGAAATGATGGAGTATGGACTTTTAGCAGAAGAATGGGGTGGAGATACAATGTTTGTTCCAATATCTGCAAAACAAGGAACAGGAATAGACAATCTTTTGGATATGATATTATTACAAGCAGAAGTATTAGAACTTAAAGCAAATCCTAATAAGCAAGCTAAAGGTACAGTAATTGAATCAAGATTAGATAAGTCAAAAGGACCTGTAGTTAGTATGTTAGTCAATCGTGGAATGCTAAATGTAGGTGATACTGTAATTGTAGGATCATCAATTGGTAGAATAAGGAGCATGAAAAATTACAAAGGTGAAAAAATAGAAAAAGCTCTACCTTCAACACCGGTTGAGGTAATTGGTATTACCACAGTTCCAGAAGCAGGTGAAACTTTCTATGAAGTTTCAGACGAAAAAACAGCTAAAAAATTAGTTGAAAGAAGACAAAGAGATAAAAGAGAAAAGAAAATTGGAGAAAATAGTGTAGTTACACTAGATAATCTTTTCGAAAATATATCAAATAAGAATATTAAAACATTAAATATTATAGTTAAATCAGATGTTATAGGTACATCTGAAGCAGTTAAAAAATCATTAGAAAAACTATCAACAGATGAAGTACAAATAAAAGTTATACACTCAAGTGTAGGAGCAATATCTGAATCAGATGTAAACCTTGCTAAAGTTGCAAATGCAATAATAATAGGATTTAATGTAAGACCAGATGGAATAGCAAAACTAGATGCAGAAAAAGAAGGTATAGATATTAAGATATATTCTGTAATATATGACGCAATAGAAGATGTAAAAGAAGCTATGATAGGTATGTTAGATCCAATATTTAAAGAACAAGTAATAGGAACTGCAGAAGTTAGAAACCTATTTAAGATATCTAAAATTGGTACAATTGCAGGATCATATGTTACTTCAGGTAAAGTTAAACGTAATGCTAAAGTTAGAGTAATAAGAGATAATGTGGTAATTAAAGATTCAAAGATAATATCACTTAAGATAGAGAAAAATGATGCAAAAGAAGTTAAATCAGGATTTGAATGTGGTATACAAATAGAAGGATTTAATGACCTAGAACTTATGGATACTTTAGAAGTATATGAAATACTTGAAATTAAGAGAAAAAGTTTAGATAAGAAAAAGGAAGTAAAAATAGATGAATAGGATGGATAAAGTTAATTCTGAAATAAGAAAAATAATTGCAAATACAATAGACACAAAATTAAATAATAATTCTTTAAATGGATTAATTACCGTAACTAGTGTAGATACTTCAAAAGATTTTAGTAACTCTGTTGTATATATAAGTATGCTAGGTGTACAAAACAAAGGTGAAGCTATGGAAACACTTAGAAGAGCAACAGGATATATTAAGTCAGAAATAGCTAAAAAGACTAGATTTAGAAAAATACCAGATCTTAGATTTGTATATGACGAAACAATTGCATATGGTATACATATGAACAAGGTAATAGACGAAGTAGTAAGAGAAGATGAATTAAATGACAGCAAGCATGAAAAAAACAAAGACAGCAATGAAGAAAATAATGAAAAAGATAATGATATAGAGGAATAATATGTTAATAGATGATATGATAGAAGCAATTAAAAAGGCAGATAAGATACTAATTACATCACATGTAGATCCAGATGGTGATGCAATTAGTTCATCACTTGCAATGTACAATACACTTTTAGATAAGTACAGTGGAAAAGAAGTATATGTATGTTTAGATGAGGTATCAGAAAATTTTGACTACCTTAAAGGATTTGAAGATATAGTATCTTTAGATGAGTTAAAGGAAAAAACTAAATTAAGCTTTGACCTTATGATAGTACTAGACCTACCTGATCCAGATAGATTAGGTAAAAGGAAAGACCTTTTGGAAAAAGCAGATGTAGTTATGGTAATAGACCACCATGAAAGAAATAGGATGTTTGGAGACTATAATTTAGTTGACCCAACAGAACCTTCAACTACACAAATAGTATATTCATTTTTAACTGGAGTAGAGCTAGATATATCAAAAGATGTAATGGAATGTATATTAACAGGTATAATTACAGATACAGGTGGATTTAGATTCCCTGCAGTAAACGAAGATACCTTCTACATTGCATCTGTTGCTAAAAAAATGAATATAGATATTACTAAGATATTTAATAGGGCAATATTTAACAAAACTAAAACACAGTTTGAAATAGAAAGACTTGCAATATCTAGGATAAAACTATATTTAGATGATAAGGTAGCTATAACATATTTAACAAATGATGATAATATATATGTAAGAAGAAAACCAGGAGATACAGAAGCAATAGTAAACATTAGTAAAAATATTGAAGGTGTAGAAATATCTGCATTTTTAAGACAGGTAGAAAATGGATACAAAATATCATTAAGAAGTAATAATGTTGCAGTAGACGATATAGCAGAAAGATTTGATGGTGGAGGCCATAAGTATGCTGCAGGTTGTACGATAGACACAGAAACTGTAGAAGAAGCAATTGATATGCTATTAAAAGAAATAGAAAAGAAGAAAATATAATAAGGAAAGGGCCATTTAGAAATGGTCTTTTTTTATAATAAATTAAAATAAAAAGTAAAATGAAAAATAATATACAAAATATTGAGAGTTGAAAAGAGAAAAAAGAAGGAATAGAATGTAATTAACAAAGGAAATGGCACACTGTAATTTTAAATATTAAAGAGGTGTAATATGAAAAAAAGAAAAATAGTATTAGGTATAATCATAGCTTTAGCTATAGTTATTATTGCTACTATTATTTGTAATAACAAGTGTAATATTAGAAAGAATAATAGTAATAGTAATAATGAGAAAACAGAAGACGTAAAAGAAAAAGAAAATAATAATAATGCAGAGAAAAAAGTGAATCTAATATCTGATTTAGATATAGTAGTAGACTATTCTAAAAAAGATGTAAGAAGAAAATACCAAAAAGAAGTAATACTAGGTAGAGTAGAAGATATAACTGGTACAGAAAATGTAGATAGTAAAACTGGTGAAGAAACACATATTAAGACTTTAGGAAATATATCTGTATTAAAAGTATATAATGGAAACTTAAAAGAAGGAGAAAAGATTGCTTTTTCTAAAGTTGGTGGTGAAATGAAATTTGAAGACTATATAAAAGGAAGTAGTAGTGCAAGGAAGAAACTTGAAGATAATGCAGAATTTAATAATATAAAAGAGGAAGAAAGAAAAAACTTAATTATATCAGATAGAATAAAAGATGATGTAGTATTAGAAAAAGGAAAGACATACTTATTCTATTTAGAAAAAATAGAAGGAAGCAATAGATGTAATATATGTTTCTTTGGAGATGGTACAAGAGAAGTAAAGAAAGAAAGTAATGAAACATTAGTAAAAAATAATAGAACAGGTGAATATGAAAAGATAGAAGATGTTATATAATTAATAACAACAAATATTATATTAAGGCCATTAAATAATAATGGTCTTTTTAATTTTTTTAAAATATAGTATAATTATTTTTGTATAGTAATAGGAGAATAATATGGGAATAATATTAAAAAGAGATAGTAGTAAGGCAGATGACCTACTTGCTAAATATTTTGGAGAAGAAACAACAATAGGAGCAGGAGATAAGCCAGAAGGTGATAAGAAGAAAGAAAAAGAAGATATAGAAGATAAAGAAAGTAACAATAATTAGTTAATAAATAAATTAATAAATTAATTATTAAATAAATAGAGAAGGAAGATATATGATATTAAAAGAAAGCTTAGAAAAAGGAAAAGAAATTTCACTAATATCTAATTCAGAAGGAGAAACTAAACAAATAGCTAAAGATATATTAGATGCAATACCTTCTAATGCAACAATAATACTTACTGGTAACTTAGGTACAGGTAAAACAAAGTTTACTGAAGGTGTACTTGAAAAATATGGATTAGAAGACCAGATATCTAGTCCAACTTTTACCATTATTAATGAATACGAAAATGATGAAAAAACTATATACCACTTTGATGTGTATAGGCTTTCAGACAGTATGGAATTTTATGATATTGGAGGAGATGAGTATTTAGGAAAAGCTTTAAGTATAATTGAATGGGGAGAGATGATAGAAGATATTTTAAATATTGTGTATTACAAAATAACAATTGAAAAAATATATGAAGAAAATAGTGATAATTCTTTTTCTAATCCAAAAAGAAAAATAACAATTAAAAAAATAGATAGAAGGAAAGTATAATGCCAAGATGGGGAACACATTTGCAAGTTGCAAATAATGTATTAAAGAAAAGGAAAGATATATCTAAAAATGAATTCCTATTTGGAAACATATTACCAGATTTGCAATCTGGATATCTAATAGCAGATGTTTCTAATATTTCGTCACATTTACTAAACCATTACAAATATGATAATGGTATACCTACATATATTAACTTTTTAAATGCATATGATGGTAAGTTAGATAACCCTATGCTACTTGGATACTATAGCCACCTAATTACAGATTACTATTTTAATAAGTGGTTTAAAGAAAGATTATTATATGATGAAAATAGGAAAGTTAAAGGATACAAAAATAATAATAATGATATAGTTTTATGTACAAATGATGAATCAATAATTGCAAAGCAAGAAGATTTTAAAAAGTTTGATTACTACCTATATGAAAAATGCGATATACAAACACCAATATATGATGATAACATTGTAGGTATTGCAAATGATATTAAAATGATACATATTATAGGAGAGGATGTTAAAAAAGTAGTAGCATTTTTAGAAGAAGAAAAAGAAGTAGCTAAGCTAGAAGAAAAAAAGTTAGATATATATAAAGAAGAAGAACTAGAACAAGAAATTGAAAAAGTAACAGATATAATACTTGAGCTATTAGATAGTCTTAAGTAAGTAAAGGAGAAAAGATGTTTGATAATAATATAGGAAAAGCGACAGGTAGAAAAGGAGACAAATATGTAATATTACAAGTAGTACTTACAGAAAAATTTATTGGAACAGGATCTGGTAATTCTAGCCTAACTAGGTTGCAAGATACAATCAATAAGCAAGCAGCTAAAGGATATAGGCTTCATACTATATCAACTACCTCTTCAGGATCAACAGGATTCTTTTTAGGAGGAGACAAGATACAAGCAACTATGGTATTCGAAAGAATAGATTAATTAAATAATTAAATTAAATAATTAGAGTATAATAAAAAGCCACTACATTTGTAGTGACTTTTTTAGATAATTCTTTCCATAGCATGTTTGCCTCCAAACATACATGGTAAGTTACAGCTCCAGCCTGGAAATACACAGCGTGCACCTTTTGAATATGTTTCTAGATATTCATATAGTTCTTTTTCATCTTTTACATTTTCTAAATACTTGTCTAATGTATTCTTTGTTTGGTCCATTATTTCTAATTGTGCGCTTCCACATAATCTTTCAAAACATTTTTGAACAAAGTTTTCGATTGTTCCTCTTTCATTAATTGTAACTAACATACCTTGTGGGTATAGGTGACTTAATGAATTAATATCTTGAAGCCATAGATTTTCAAAACCGGTATTTCTAATTATCTTAGGAATATAGTATGAAGGAGAAGATGGGACAGACATTTCGTAATTAATAGTTCTATGTCTTTGAGCTTGTGCAAGTTCTGCAAAAGTTGCAGAATATGTTGTACAATAGTTTTCACCAAATTCTTCTTTTCTTTTCCTAGTAGCAAAAAGTGAAAATTCTCTACCTTTCATATTTGCATTTAGTCCTTCAATTTCAAGACTAGAAATAGTAGCAAGGAAATCTTTTAACGCTTCTTTAACCTTTAAAGAAAAAGCATCTTTTTTACTTTTGTCATTAATATAGTTTTTAGACCAAGCAATAATATAGTTTAGTTGCCTAATATTTGTAGTATATGCAAGAGTAGTAGAAGGTGTAAAAACACTAATTAGATACCTTGCATTTTCTTGAGCTAATTTTTCTGCCTTTTTGAAACTTATTTTCGGATAATGAAAAATGATTTGTTCTTTAAAAAGTGAAATCCACTTTTTATATAGTATCATTTCTTCTTCAGATACTGCCATTTTTGTATATCTAGCAGATTTTTCAGAAGTTGCATACATTTTTTCATTATTAATAATCATAGCAACTATTTTTGGAATATCCTCAAATACTATAGTATATGTTGGATGTGAAAATATACTATGATGTCCAACAGATAGGATGTTAGTTGCTCTTTTAATAGTTTTGCTATTATCTTCTTCAAATAGCTTGTCCAAAGAATCAGCTAGGTAACAAATACCTGCAGCTTCCCCTGAAAGTATCATGGCCTCTTCTTTTTCCATCTCATAACCAATCTTCGTTGATGCAATAATTCTAGCTTTCATAATATGCTCCTTTCAATTGCTGTGTATTTAGTTTTCAATGTACTTACATATGGCTTTAATATGTAACTGTAGTATTAATATATCATGAAAATACTAATTTGGAAATAGTAATTTGTATATAATCGAAATATGTGTATTAATAATGGGAAATTTCCTAATTGTTAACAAGGGAAAAGGTCTTAAAATACAATAAGACAAGGGTAATTGAAGAATAATAAAAGTATAATTGTGTATAATAATTTAAAATATATAATAACTATAATAATTATATTTTAGATATGATAATATATATTTAAGAAGTAAAATATACTAAAAAATAATAAAAGTAATATGATTAAAATTAAAAAAATAATAAAATTATTATATGATAATAGAATAAAAAGATAATGGTTTGAGTTACAAAAACAATGATATCAATATGTGGGAGGTATTATGAAACAAATATCAGTAATAGGTGGAGATAAGGTAATAGTAGAGCTAATTAAGTTAATTAATGGAGAATATGATATATTAACTTATGGCTTAGAAGAAGCAGAAGATTTAGAAGGAGTACAAAAAGTTAATTTAGATACAGCACTTTCAAGTGACACAATAATATTTTCAATACCATTTTTAAACTCATCAAATGAAGTATTCATGCCATTTAGTAATAACAAATTAAGTTATGATGAGATAAGAGATAGGATAGCTGGTAAGACTATAGTAACATCTAGGGTTGAAGATAATATTAGAAAAGAACTAGAAGATAAGAATTGTAAGGTAATTGACGTAATAAAAACAGATGAATTAAATATAATTAATGCAATATCTACTGCTGAAGGCGTACTAGTTATGGCAATTGAAGAAACAGAATTTTGTATGTTAGGTGCAAAAGTATTAGTACTAGGATTTGGTAGAGTAGGTAAAATGATATGTAAGACATTTAAAGGAGTAGGAGCAGATGTATCATGTGAAGCTAGAAAAACTAAAGACCTAACATGGATAGAAGCACATGGATACAAAGCAGTTGATTTAAAGTACTTAGAAAATGAATTAGGAAATTATGATGTAATTATTAACACAGTACCATCTATGATGTTAGATAGAAAAAGGTTAGAGTATGTGAAAAAAGATGCACTCTTAATTGACATTTCAACATCGCCTAAAGGAATAGACTCAAATGCCTCAAAAGAAATGGGGATAGAAACAAGATGGGCATTTTCTATACCATCTAAAGTTGCTCCAAAAACATATGCCAATGGTATTAAGAGGGTATTAGAAATTAATGAAATATAATATTAAAGCATTATATATAAGTGTACTTTTAATATAAAATTAATATTTAAAAAATAAATATTTAAAAACTTTAATACTAATATATATTAGTTTACATTATTATATATAAGAGTTATTATATATATATAATAATAAATAAAAATGCAAAAACAAGTATAGCAAGGGGTTTAAGACTTATGAAGATATTAATGTTATCATGGGAATATCCACCAAGAGTTGTAGGTGGAATAGCAAGAGTTGTAGGAGAGTTATCTAAAAAACTTCAAGAGCAAGGTCATGATGTAACAGTTGTAACATATAGAGAAGGTGATATGAAATATCATGAAATAGAAAAATCAGGCGTTGAAGTGTACAGGGTAGATAATTATATGATTAATCCAAATAATTTCATTGACTGGATTATGCAGCTTAATTTTTCTATGGTAGCTAAAGTAAGTGAATTAATTGCAAAAGGACAAAAGTTTGATGTCTTACATGCACATGATTGGTTATCTGCGTATGCAGCTAAAACAATTAAAGAAAGCTTTAAAATACCATTAGTTTCTACAATACATGCAACAGAAGCTGGAAGAAACTCAGGTATTAATACAGAAGAACAAAGGTATATAAATGATACTGAGTGGATGCTTACATATGAAGCAAATGAAGTAATAGTTAATAGTAATTTTATGAAAAATGATATACAAAGACTATTTGGTTTACCATTTGAGAAAATACAAGTAATACCAAATGGAATAGATTTAGATAAGTTTGATGGCTTTAAAAGAGACTATGATTTTAGAAGACAATATGCAAGAGATGAAGAAAAGATAATATTAGTAATTGGAAGATTAGTATTTGAAAAAGGAATACAACACTTAATATGTGCAATGCCTAAAATATTAGACAATTATCATGATGTTAAACTAATAGTAGCAGGTAAAGGTGGAATGGAGACAGAACTTAAACAACTAGCATATGATATTGGAGTTGCAGACAAGGTATATTTTACTGGATATCTAGCAGGGGATAATGTACAAAAAATGTATAAGTGTGCAGATATAGCAGTATTTCCAAGTACATATGAACCATTTGGAATAGTGGCATTAGAGGCAATGCTTGCAGGTGTACCTGCAGTTGTATCAGATGTAGGGGGACTAAATGAAATAATTAAACATGGTGAAAATGGATTAAAGTCATACTCTGGTAATGCAAACTCAATTGCAGATAGTGTAATAGAGCTACTATTTAACCATAAGCTATGTGAAAAGATAGTATCTAATGCAAAAACAGAAGCTATTACGCAATATAATTGGGATAGAATAGCAGAACTTACATATAATACATATAATATGGCAATAGAGAAAAACGAACAAGAAATTTTAGCTCATGAAAAAGCACAAGTTAAATCAGAAAAGATAAATAAAGAAGTTAAAGAAAAAGAAGATAAAGTTGAAAACAAAATTACTAACCTACTTAATTTCAATGATAGGAAAAAGTTATATAATCTTTAAAGAAATATAGGACAAGAGAAAGAAAAAAGCAAAAAAGAAATAAACTAAAATATTAAGAAACAAGAGGATACAATATGATAAATATATATGATGATATGAATAACTTAGTTTCTAATTTTAACAAGTTAGAAGAAGTTACAGAGTTTAAAAAGATACTAGAAGATTTGAAAAAAGAAGAAAACAAAGAAGTATGGGATGATATACAAAAATTCCAAAACTTAAATATGGAAATTAATAGTATGCAAATGCTTGGACAAAAAATACCAGATGAAAAGATCGAAGAATCAAAAAAAGAATATGAAAAACTAACTAATAATGAAATGGCAAGAAACTATTTTGAAAAAGAATTAGCAATTACTAATTTAGTAACAGAACTAAATAAGATATTTGTAAAAGGTGTAACAGATATATATGGTAGCATGGAAAACGGTAATAGTTAACTTGCAAAAATGCGTAAAATATGCAATAATATCATTATGATTCGATATTGCTAAGGAGGAAATAATGTCAAAAACTAAAATGTTAATAACAATAGTATATATAATTGTAGCACTTGTATTATTAGTATTATGTACAATACAAGCAAACCCAAATGAACAACCAACAGATAGCATGGTTGAAAATGCAAATGATAGCTTTTATTCTAAAAACAAGAAAAATACTGAAGAAGGTAAAAGAGAAATGGCAATAAGAATATTATCTGCAGTATTTGTAGTTTTAATTATAGCATCATACTTTGTTAAATAATTTGAAATATTATAAGAAAGAATTAAAAAATTAAAAAATATATAATTAAAAGTAATATAATGAAAAAGAAAAGTACTTTAGGGTTAAACTTAGAGTGCTTTTTCATATGTCTCATATTATATAAAAGCTAATTAACTAAAACCTATTGCTTCAAAAAGTGATTTTAGTAATATATAATAGGTGTAGAAATGTATATAAGTTTTGAAAAAGAATAAAATACAGATTATAGGGGTAAGAAAGTATTATGAAAGTATTTGGTGATTTTCACATACATATAGGAAGAGCTGGAAATGGTAAGCCTATTAAGATAACTGCATCAAAGGATTTAACATTTGCAAATATAGTATACGAAGCTGCAAACAAAAAGGGATTAAATATGATAGGAATAATAGATTGTCATTCACCATATGTACAAGAAGATATAATTAAGTTCTTAAAAGAAGACAGGGCATATGAACAAAAAGAAGGTGGCATCATATATGAAGATAAGATATGTGTATTATTAGGAGCTGAAGTTGAAACAATATACAAAAAAGAAAACGGGATAGGATGTGCACATAATATATGTTTCTTTAAATACCTAAAAGATATTATGGCATTTTCAAAAGAACTAAGTAATTATCTTAAAAATATTACACTAAGTACACAGCATACTTCACTTACAGGATATGAGTTATATAATTTAGTTAATAAGTATAATGGGATACTAATACCCGCACATATTTTTACACCATTTAAAAGTTACTATGGTAATTGTACAGATAGGTTGGAAAAAATATTTAAAGAAAAATACGATAAGATAACTGCAGTAGAGCTTGGATTAAGTGCAGATACAAATTATGCAGATATGATAAGAGAGCTAGATAAGAAGGTGTTTTTAACAAACTCTGATGCTCATTCATTACCTAAAATAGCTAGAGAATATAATGAGCTTGAATTAGAAAATATATCATTTGAAAGTTTTAAAAAAGCAGTTATAAGTAATGATGATAAGAAAAATTATATAGTTAAAAATTATGGTATGAATCCAAAGCTTGGAAAATATAATAGGACATATTGTGATGGTTGTTCTAGTTTAAGTGAAATAGTTGTAGTAGATAGGAAACTAAAAAACGGAAAAATCAAAAGAGAAAATGTATGTAAGAAATGTGGATCTAAAAAGATAGCAAAAGGTGTAGAAGATAGGATAATGGAAATTGCAGATGGAAAGAGTATATCACCTAAAAACAGACCAAAATACATATACCAAATACCAATAGAATTCATACCAGGAATTGGAAAGAAAACATTTGAAAAAATATTAGACCTTTATGGTACAGAAATGAATGTTTTGCATAATGTAACATATGAGAGTTTAGAAAAACAATTAGGAGAAGTTATTGCTAAAAATATAATTGAAGCAAGAGAAGGAAGGCTTAAAGTATCATCTGGTGGTGGCGGAAACTATGGTAAAATAGCTAAAAAAGAAAGAAATTAAAAAACTTTCGAAAAATTTTAAAAAAATTTCAAAAAACTATTGACAAAATTACTGTATGTTGTATAATAGTAATATAGTCAATTGCGGGTGTAGTTCAATGGTAGAACCCCAGCCTTCCAAGCTGATGATGAGAGTTCGATTCTCTCTACCCGCTCCAAGATATAGCAACCAGTTAGCTGGTTGTTTTTTTATTATTATTAAAACAATTAAAAACTCAATAAAAAACTGAGACAAATCTCAGCTTTTTTTAAATATTAATTATTATTGTTATTGCTATTATAATTTAACTAATTAATTAATTGTTAATTAATTCTTTGTTTCTTTTTAGAAATTATATTAGTTAATATAATAAATAGTAGGGAGAAGCATAGGATTATGATGCCATTTAATAATATTGGCTTTAAGTTTTCATAGTTCATTACTTCAAGAGTTTTTACTGCCTCATTATTCCTTACATAATAATATGATGGAAGTACATGTGCAATTTTTAATACATAATCTGGTATCATTTCAATTGGTGCAAATACTCCACATAGGAAACTTGAACCTAACGCTATTACATTAACCACACCATCTATTGCACCCCTATTTTTAATTACTGTACCTAGAAGAAACGCTAAAGAAGTCGCACATATTGTAAATATGAAGGAGTTTAATATATATATTAGCCCCTGTGGTGTATACATAAAGTCACCTATTAATACTAAACTAACTACTACAAAAAATGCCCATACTACTAATGAAAATAGTATATTTGAAGTAAGAAGTTGCCTATTAATCTTTTTGTAATTTGTACTACTTATTATAATTCTTTTTTGAACCTTTGGATTCTTAAAACTTGTTAAAACTATACATATTATATATATCAAAGAGCCAAGGAGACTATAACTTACAAAGTTATAATATACTGTTGCTCTATTTAAAATTCTATTATCAACTTTAGAAGTTAATTTAACTTCACTTTGCTTATTCAATGTTTCGTTTATCTTAGTTATAAGCTCATTTTCGTCTTCTATATATTCATTGTATGCATTAGCAACTTTAATATATTTTTTGAGCAGCATCTCTGCAAGAGAAGCTTCATAGTTACCATTTGTTTTAATTTTTAACTCTGGATTTTTACCAGCTAGAAAATCATTATTATAGTTTTTAGGTATATATATTATATAATTTACATCCCTATAGAAAAGAGCATCACTTATGGCATTTTCATTATCTTTTAATTTTACTACATTGCAATTATCATTTAGGTATCTAATCAAATCCTTTGTTATACCTTTTTCTTCATCTTCATTTTCTATGTATATATCAGGCTTTATTGAAACAAAATCATTGTTTGCTTCCTTACTAGACATTATAGAAATATTAAGTATTACAAGTATGGCTATATACATTATTACAAGAAACCTATTCTTGCTTAATATTTTTAAGAATGCTTTAAATGTATTCATATTTTTGCCTCCTTAAACTAATATATGAGATGATAATTAGTATCAAAGAAAATACTAATAGACTTTTAATATTATAGAAGTATCTATCTAAAGTGTCATAGTAATATAGTGAGTAGAAACCATCTGTTATCATATTTGCAGGATTAATCTTGTTAAGTATTGGAACATTTTTATCTACTACATATTTCATTGTAATACCCATCATACCAGCTAAGAAGCACCCAAGCATTGTTATAATTATAACTATTCCGGTCTTCTTATTATAGTCACCTTTTAATGTACTTGAAACCGCAACTCCTAATGAAAGACCCGCAAAACTTCCTAAAAGTGTTAATAATATTTGTAATGGTAAGTTTGGACCAAAGTCAAATTTTAGAACAAATATTATATATACAAATAGTAGGGTAAGCCCTATTAGTTGTGCTATATAACTTGCAAGTACACTACTTAAAATTAGCTTACCTTTAGAAGCAGATGAAACAGAAACACGCTTACCTTGTTTTGTCATATTAGCTAATATCTGATTCATTGCAGCACAACCTAACATTCCACCATAAAGGCAGGCCATAGCAATTAACGTATAGAACTCTATTTTTGTATAGCTTAAATTATTACTTGATATATTTTTAAGAGTTACTTTACTATCCTTATACTTTTTAATTATATTATTTGCGATAGATTTACCATTTACATTGAAGTTGCCTTTTTCGATTTCTTTTTTCACTTCTTTTTCAGTTAAATTACTAACAATGTTACTTGTTTGAATAATTTCTTCAGATACATTTTTAATTATTGTTTCACTAACATTGCTTTTAGAAAAAACTAATTTGGGTTCATCATCTACTAACTTGATATATCCTTTAATTTTTTGTTCTTCTAAAAGCTTTTTAGCTTCTTCTTCATCTGTATATTTTGTATTAAACAATCTATCATCATTAGTAGAATCACTTAATTCATCAAAAGCTTCTTTAAAGACTTTGTTTTTGTCAAGATTCTCATTTTGTACAATTGCAACATCAATTACTTTTAATTTGTCGTTTTTTTCTATATCTGAAAATGCCATATTGAAAAAAGTTACAAGTATGATAGGAAAGGCAAATGTCCAAAACATAAGTGGTTTGTTTCTAAAAAGTGTTTTTAATGAATATTTTAAATTATGAAAAAACATATTTAATCACGAAGCTCCTTTCCTGTAAGTTCTAGGAATACGTCATTTAAAGTAGGCCTTTCTGAATAGATCTTATTATATTTAATATTATTATTTCTTAGATATTCCATCATTTCAGTAATGTTATTTTTACCACTATTATATGTGACATGTAATATGTTATTAGAATATTTAACTTCGTCTACATTATCTAATTTTTGTATTTTAGGAATGAAAGAAGTATCAAACTCTGACATTTCTACAGTAACTTTTTCTTCTATATTAGAAAGTTCTTTTAATTCATCAGCAGTACCAGATGCGATTAGTTTACCCTTATCTATTATTATTATCCTATCACAAATTAGTTCTACTTCTTCCATATAGTGAGTAGTGTATACAATAGTAGAACCATTATCCCTTAATGTTTTAATACCATCTAATATATTATTCCTACTTTGCGGGTCAACTGCAACTGTTGGCTCGTCTAAAAAAATTAATTCTGGTTTGTGTGCAATACCACATGCAATGTTTAGCCTTCTTAATAATCCACCAGATAGTTTTTCAGGATAGAAGTTTTTGAAATTTTCTAAACCTACTAAATGAATAGCATCTTCTACATATTGTTTTCTTTTGTTTTTATCAGAAATATATAATCCACAAAAATAATCAATGTTTTCATAAACAGTAAGTTCATTAAAAACAGATACATCTTGGAATACAACTCCGATTTTTGCTTTTAAATCATATGAATCAGGCTTCATTTCCTTTCCAAATAATTTAATACTACCATTATCAAAATATAATAAAGATAGTATGCAATTAATAGTAGTAGATTTACCAGACCCATTAGGACCTAAAAGACCAAGTATTTCACCTTTTTTAACTTCAAAGGATAGATCATCTACTGCTGTTAAATCTTTGTACTTTTTGGTTAAGTTTTTAACCTCAATAATATTTTCCATGAAAATCTCCTTAAATATATTAATGATTACTCATTACTTTCATTATATCATCCATAATTGAAAACTAAATAGAATTTATATATTTATATATTTTTTTATTAAATTTTTTCCATAACCAATATCGCTACATTTAATATTCCGATTAAATATCATTTTACAAATATACAGTAGTACTATATAATTTAAGTGTAGAAGAAATAACATAAAGTAAAATATTAAAGATAGAAAATATTATAAATAGAGAAAAAGATATATGGAAAATAATTTAAATGATAAAGAAAAAGTAGCAGGATGTATTGTGCTATATAAAAATGTTGGAATATCATCTAGAAAAGAAATAGATAAGGTATCTAGAATACTTAAAGAAAAGACAGGACATATTGGTACATTAGATCCAAATGCAAGTGGAGTATTGCCTTGCCTAATTGGCAAAGCTACAAAGCTTTCTAACTATCTAATAACACATAGAAAAAAATACTATGTAGAATTTGTTTTAGGCTATGAAACAGACACATTAGATTTAGAAGGAAAAATAGTTTTTAAAGATGATAATTTGAATAATGATAGTTATTTAAAATATACTGATGAGGAGATAATAGAAGGTATACTAAAAGAAAAAGGCAAAAAGAAACAAATACCACCAGTGTTTTCAGCTAAAAAAATAGATGGAAAAAAACTATATGATATTGCAATTAATGACTATGATTTGGCATTAGAGTTAGCTACTAAAAAAGCTAAAGATATTACTATATATGATATACAAGATATTGTAATTAAAAGAGAAGAAGGTGGAAGTAATATTAAGATATCATTAAATCTAAAGGTGTCAGGTGGTACATATGTAAGGGCTTTTGCAAGAGATGTAGCATATAATTTAGGAACATATGCAACAGTAACTAAATTAGAAAGAACAAGTGTAGCTAATATGACAAAAGAAGATGCAATAGTATTAGAAGATGATATTAGATTAGAAGGATTAGAAAAAGAAAACGAAAACGAAAGAACAAAAGAAAAAAAGTTAATACTAGATAATATAATACCTGAAGAAGAATTATTAAAAGAGGTAACAGAAAATAGTATATATATAACTGAAGATAGAATAGATAAGTTTTTAAATGGGCTGGATACAAATATGGAAACTAGATATGGTAAATACTATGAAGATGGTATATATATAGTATATTTCAAAAAGGAAATCGTAGGTTTAGGAATTGTTAAAAATAATAATTTGAGAAGAGACTATATAGTAACTAAGTATGATAAGTGATGGTAATTATGAAAATATATGAAGCAATAGCTGAGGCTAAAAAAATATTAGAAGAAAATAATATAGTAGATGCAGATCTTAAGGCAAAGGAGATAATGCAATATTATTTAGAAATGGAACCTAAGGATATTATTAAAAATTACAGGAATGAATATGATTTTACAAAGTTTTTTGAAATGATTAAAAGGGTTTCTAAAAACACACCTTTCCAATATGTTATTGGAAAGGCATGGTTTTATGGTAAGGAATATATAGTAGATGAAAATGTATTAATACCAAGAATAGATAGTGAAATAGTAGCACATGAGATTATATCAAAAGTACAAGAGATGGAAGATAGCGGCAGGGAAGCAGTAGAAGTTCTTGAAATAGGTACAGGAAGTGGAGCACTTTCAATTACAGCTGTAGAAAATACAAATGCAAATATACTTGCAGTAGATATATCAGAAGGAGCAATTGATATTGCTAAAGAAAATATGAAATTACATGGTATAAAAGAAGATAGGATGGATGTAATATTATCTGATATATACGAAAATGTAACAGGAAAATTTGATATAATATTTTCAAACCCGCCATATATTAGAAGTGGTGATATGAAAAACTTAGATAAGGATGTATTAAAAGAGCCACATTTGGCATTAGATGGTGGGGAAAGTGGACTAGATTACTATATTAAAATAATAGATGGTGCCAAAGATTATTTAAAAGAAAATGGATATATCATATTTGAAATAGGATATGATCAAAGAAAAGATATTGAAAAAATTGCAAAAGATGCAGGATATACAAGTGTTGAATGTATAAAAGATATGGAAAATAGGGATAGAGTAATTATAATTAGGAAGTAATTAATATGAAGAATTTTTCAAATGAAGTTAAATCAGAAATAATGGAAAAATATTATGAAAAAACATATAATGATATGATCAAAACAGCATCATATATATATGGATATTTTATGTGCTCAAATGAAGAAAAAGATATTATTACCATATCTTCTAAAAATATTGAAGTGCTACTATTTTTAGAAACACTTTTAAAAAAGTATAATGCAAAAGCAGAAATAGAAGAAAGGTCTAAAATTGGAACAATAATAATAGAAAAAAGAGAGATAATAGAAAAGTTAGTTGCATTTGATGAATTTGAAAAAGATGAAAAAAGTTTTTTAGCTGGAATGTTTTTAGCAGGAGGTAGGATCTCTGACCCTGAAAAAGAATATAATTTGGAAATTAGATATGATAAGAAAAATGAAGAAAAAATATATGAAGTACTTAGTGCCAATATACTTTCTAATTTCAAAAAACAAGAAAACCCAAATATGATATATACAAATATAGGAGATAGTATAGTATCTTTTATGGCATACCTTTTTCTTACTAAATCACTAATTACATTTGAAGATGTTAGAATAAGCAAGGATGTTAAAAATACAATAAATAGGCAAGTAAACTTTGAAATGGCAAATTTAAGTAAGAGTATTGAAACTGCAAAAAAGCAAATAGCAGATATTAGCTATATAATGGAAAATGGATTAGAAAAAAGACTTACAGAAAAGCAAATGGAAATTGCAAATATTAGGATGAAATATCCTGATAATACATTGACAGAAATTGCTAAAATATTAGGGATATCTAAATCAACTGCAAATTCAAGAATAAAAGGAATAAACAAGGTTGTAGAAGAGGATAAGCAAAAGAAAAAGCAGAGCAAAAAGTATAAGGCAAAATTAACAAATAGAAAGCTAGATAAAAATGGTAATATAAAAAGAAAAATTAGATTAATGAAATAATTAAAAATAAAAGGTATAGTATTGCTATACCTTTTCATATGTCAATTATTATTTTGACATTTTAAGAAGTGAATTTAAATTGAATTTAAAATTAATCTAAATTAATAATATTTTAGGAAATACACTATCTTCACCATAGAAAATATATTTAGGATTACATATATATTTGTATGTACTTTTGTATGTTTTATTCTTTTCCTTATTTAGATATATCTTTTTAATAGCTTTTCTTTTCTTTTTTGTTGTTTTTTCTTTAAACACATTATATATATTAGCTATTTTTATATTATCAAAATCATATTTAGTATTTGCATATAATAAAAGATTATTTTTAGTATTTTCATTTATAAATTTAGTTATATTAGTTAATATAATGTATTCTTTTTTAGTTATTTTGTTATTTTTCCTTTCTTTTTCTTTTATATATTCTACATTGTTATCTATATAATTATACATCTCTTTAAAAAGTTTGGTATATGATATACCATTTGCAGTTCTTAATTTAACAAAAAGTAAGTCTTTAAGAAATTCTTTTAAATTTAAGCTTTCATCCAAATGAGATATTGTAACAGATTTTAATTTATTATCATTTAGTATTTTTGTATTACTATTATTTTCTTCAATATATTTATTTAATTTCCTAATATTTCTAAACCTATAACCATTTAGAAAAGATGCAGAAGAAAGTCCAAAACCAATATATTCTTTGTGATTCCAACAATTATAGTTATGTTTTGCTATATAATTTTTATCTTTTGCATAGTTGGATATTTCGTAATGAATATATCCTTGTTTTTTCATTTCTTGTTTTAATATATTTTTCATTTCTTTTATATCTTTTTCACTAGGCAAGTTATTATATAGTACATCATTATTATATACTGTAGAAGATTCATCTAATATGTATTCATATGCAGAAATATGTTTTAAAAAACTAAAATTTGATATATCAGATATTGTATTTTTAAAGCTAGTTATGCTTTCAAAAGGAAGCCCTATTATAATATCTATAGAAATATTTGAAAAATATTTTTTAAGAAGCATAATATTATTTTTAAATTCATTAAAATTATATCTTCTTTTTGAAGTAGCTAATATATTGTTATTAGTACTTTGAAGCCCTAAACTAACTCTATTTATACCAATTTCTTTAAATGCTTCAAGCATTTTTATTTCTATATCATCTGGATTCATTTCAATTGTAATTTCTGCATTTTCTAAAATATGAAATTTAGAATATATTAACTTTAATAATTCTATAATATACATAGAATTAATATATGAGGGGGTACCACCGCCTATATATATACTACTTACAGGTCTTTTGTATATATTTTCTTTTAAATATAGTATATTTTCATTATTTAATATTATTTTTTTGTCATAATTTGATATTTCATATTTAAGAGATTTAATATATTCTTCTATTAAATTATCATTATTTTTAATTACATATGTTGGAAATACACAGTAGCTACACTTACTTTTACAAAAAGGTATATCTATATATATTCCAATATCATTATTTTTATTATTTACTTTATTATTTGTTTTATTCATATTTTCCATACTTTTTATATTCATTTTTTTGTTCATATTTTTATTTATATTTTTCATGTTATAATTTTCACTTCCTATAATGGTAAGTACTTTAATCACTTAATATATTTAATTATAACACAAAAGGAAAGAGGCGGTGTAATAACACCACCCCTATATGAAGAAAAAAAGGTTAGCAAATTGTAATATACTTATTAGTTAAAAAATCATAATAATCTATATTTAAAATTTTACACATTATTTTAACCATATTTGTAAATTGAAATGCTGCATATTGTTCGGCTCGAGTTAAAGAACCTATAGTTCTTGTAATGTATTGACAGTAATAGTAATTATATGCTTCTCTTGTATTTTGATAATCTTTCAAAAGATTATTCATCTGAAAATCAAAATCTTCGTAAAAGTCAGGTGAATATGAAAGCTTCAATATATGCTTATTTGAACGTATAGCATCATTTAACATGTATCCTTGCTTTAAATACACAGAAGCTAAATTTTTCTTTTTAAATTCTGAACAATTATCTGTTAATATATTATCTGTGTATCTTTGAATAGAAATGTTATTCATGATGTTTGAAACTTTCAAAAGTATAAAACCATTTTTTGTAAGTTCATCATATTTTCTATTTGTCAATGGTATGAAATTACCAGTATATTTTTTGAATTTGTCATCTATATACTCAATTAATTTTTTAGTTTGTTCTGTTATACTATATTTCCAATATGATTTTGCAGATTCATTCCAATTATTGAAAAACCAAGGAGTTGCTATAAAAGTTTTAGCTGTATAATTGTCTCCAAGATTCTTATTTACAGATATCGCTTTATCATAATTAAATATAGGCCTTTTGAAAATTAACTCTAAATTGCTATTATGCTTTTTTGCAACATTCAAATACCAATTATAATAATTAGCATAATCTGCTTTGTTTTTAATAACATAGTTAAAACTTGTTATTAATTTAAAGCTATATTTTTTTGTTTGAAAGTTATATGTCATAGCTGAAGTAAGTTCTTGGTCATATGACATATTTTTAGAACCTTTTTCTGGTATAACTAGATTTACAATTCTTATATTTGTTACTTTTTCATAAATACTGATGATAAAATTTTTAGGTATTTGTGATAAAAAATAACTTAAAGCTGTTTTGTCATTTTTCATTTCATTAAAGTCGTGAATATTCACAATTAAGTTATTTGGTATATTCAAACGATCCATAAAAAGTTTGTTTTCCAAATATGATTTGTCATAGGATGCATAATATCCTAAATCTTCTTTGTCTTCTCCTAAACACGCAAGACTAAGAACACCATTTTTGATAGTTAAAAATTTTAAGTTTTCCCTTTCCATATATAACCTTCCTTTGTATTATGAGCCTGCCTTTACCTTCTTATACTGTAGCAATACTTAATTAATAATTGCTATAATAAATCTTCATACTTTGATTATACCATAAAGATAGGAGATATGCTATATATTTGCTATAAAATAAGGGATATAAGAGGTAAATATAAGAAATAAATAAATTACTAATAGGTAAAATATTATTTTAATTATATTATATTTATCTACATTCTTTTTTAAATGTTGAAAAATATCTGTTTTCTATATATAATTAGTTTAGATTATACATAAAAGGAGTGGTGTAATGGAGATAACTCCAAATGATAGAAAAGCATATTCAGAAATATATTATATAATTAATAATTTGGATACAAGCTATAAAGAAAAGCTTCCAAATAAGCTTATTAAATTTTTTGAAGATGTAAAAGATGATACATATCAAGTTCCATATGATGAAAATGTACCATTATATATGCAAGAATATCAAAATTATACATTTGATTTATTAAATATATTAAATGTAAATTATTGGTGTGATGACAATCAAAAATTAGATGAAATCAAAAAACAAATCAAAGATTGTGATGGTGCATTTAAGTTAGTAGAAAGCGTCTATACGCTTGAAGAAGAAAAAAATAATGAAAACAACGTAATTAACACAATACATGATGAAAAGCCGAAAGAAAATACTAAAGGAAGTTTTTTCAAAAACTTAAAAAATATATTTAAATAATATATTTAATTATACAATAATTAGGAGGCAAAAATTGAAAGACAATAACATAAAAAAGACTCGTAATAAAAAAAATATTATTAAAGTTGTAATTACTGTTGCACTTACATTATTTATTATGATATTTTTAAATATTACTAGAAATATTGTTGAAGTTAGAACAATTAAATTTAATAGTAGTACAGACATAAATATAAAAGATGATATATATAATACTGCTGGCATTATACCTGATAAAAAGTTAAAAGAAATAGATGAAAATTCTAATAATAATTTAAATAATAATGAAAATAATTCTTCGAATAATGGCAAATTAAATGGAATTAATAATGAAAAAAATAATAATAAAAACAATAATTTAAATAATAAGAATACAAAAGAAAAAACAACTAATAATGGATTGTTTGGTGGTAACTTGAAAGGAAAGTTTTTGGTAAAACCAGAACTTTCAAATACAGAACTTAAAAGCATACAAAACAAAAGTAAAAAATCAATATGGCAATATAGAAAAGAATATAATAATTCAGCAATACTAGGAACTATAGCATATATTCTAAGATTTTTTGCTGGAATTAGTATTCCAATATTTATTATACTTTTTATAATAAGTTACATGTATGGAAATGTATTTAAAACTAAAAATGCAGATGAATCAAAGGGACATAATTTAAGATCAGCTGCTTTTAAGTTTATGATTGTATGTCAAATTACACCACTTATATTTGCATTATTAGCAAAAGGTTGGAGGAAATAAATGAAAGTATTATTTGCACTTAGTACAGATAAAGTTAGTGACTTAATAGTCCAAAGATATCAACAAAAATATGGAGAATTACTAGATTTCAAAAAAGTATATTTTTTTGATGCAATTTTAAGAGAGCTAGAAAAAGATACAAATTATGATTCAATAATTATAGATGAGTCATTAGAGGGGAAATTTAAAGATAATGACTTAGTAAAAAGAATTGCTACAATATCTGCTGCTGCTGTAAAAGGTGACAATACTAAAATACCATTAATATTAATATTAACACCTGAAAGAGTAGCTGGTGTTCCTATATTGTACAGCTTATATAATATGGGTATAAACAATGCATTACTTGGAACAGATAGAAAGTTTAGCAAAATATGTGAATTAATAGTAAAACCTAGAAATGCAAAGGAAGCAAAAGAATATTATGTAATAGATGCTAAAGATCCTGACTTTGAAGAACAAGTAGTTGAATTAGTGCCAGAAGCACAAATAATTAATATTAAAAAATTCTATAAGGGATTAGAAAAAGAAAAATATTCTGAAACATTTGATAAAATAGCAAGTCAATATTCAGATGTAGAATTATTATATATAATAGATAAATTACCTGAAGAGATTAAAGAAACTTTAAAAACAACTAATGGTAAGTTTAATGAAATAATTAAAAATAGTAATAGTATCCAAACAAAGATAAAGGAAGCAAAAAAGGAAAAATTAAACACTTCAGTTAATATACAAAATAATGAAGATGATCCTTTTAGCAACGAAAGCCTACTTAGAAAACAAGAATATATTCAAAAAATAAATATGAATAATAATCCACAACAGTTTAACCAAAATGTGGATAACAATAGTGCAGATAAAGCAGAAAATACAATAAATAATGTATTAAGGGAAGAAAGGCAAAATCAAAATCAACCAGAAAAACAAGAAGAACAAGTAATAGAAGAAAAAAGAGAAGAATTAAAAGAAGAAAATAAAGAATCAGCAGTAATAGATAATCAAAATGAACAAGTAAATATATATAATAATGAAAAAAGTGAAGTAAATAAAAATAATGAAAATAACGAATTTTCAAAACAAGCAAAAACAGAAGAAATAAGCGAAGAAGATACTAAAAAAGAAGAATTATCTGAAGTTGATCAAGAAATAGAAAATCTTAAAAAAGAATTAGAACAAATTTCATTAGAAGAAAAGCAATTGGAACAACCAGAAGAAAGCAAGATAGAAGAAAGCAATAATAATAATAATTATAATAATGAGTTTGATAATGAACAAAAAAATAATCATGAAGTATTAAATTATGGTATTAAAGAAGGAAAAGAAGAATCTGAAGAAATAAAATTAGGAAAAGAACAAGAGCAAGAAGAATTAATACCAAATATACAAGATAATAAAGTAGATGATGATATAGAAATAGAGTTTGAAGAAGAACAAGAAGAGCCTAAGGAAGTTCATTTAGTAAAAGAAGAAGAACAAGAAGAACCTAAAAAAGTACAATTAGAAAAATGGCAAGAACCAAAGCAAGAAGTAAATAATAACAACAATAATGGTATTAATAGTAATAATAAACAAACACAAAAACCTATTAGGATAGATAGTATAAATAATGATAGAGTAACAGAAGATATAAGAGATATAGGTTTAGAAGAAACAGATATAAAAGATTTTAAATCAGGAATGGAAAAATCTAATGAAGAAGAAACAAATAAAAAATTAGAACCTTCAAATAATGTTATTGTTTCAGAAAAAAATCCACAACAAGATCAAGAACAAAAAGTAGAAAATAAAATAGATATAGAAGAAATAAAAAATATTGGTGAGATTATACCAGAAGAAATAAATAAAAAAGTGGAAACAAATGTTGATGATAATGCTAATAATAACACAAATCAAAGCGAACAAATTAATAATGTAGTTGAAAATAACAATAGTAATCAAAACAATAACAATAA